>Ga0180434_10001143_pt1 | contig 38609 bp, 65 predicted proteins | sample SS_ome_7_FD_132453 | JGI IMG/M metagenome (GOLD analysis project Ga0180434, IMG submission 132453) | Hypersaline lake sediment archaeal communities from the Salton Sea, California, USA - SS_1_D_2 metaG | ecosystem: Environmental > Aquatic > Non-marine Saline and Alkaline > Hypersaline >... | reverse complement strand
TATCGCATCTGATGTATCATCAATCAAGGGCGACGTCGAAGATGGAACATACGGTCTTGAGCAGATAAAGATTGCTGTAGACCTTATTAAAGCTGTTACAGACCTTATTCCTGACGGTGGTGCGATGACATCAATAGCTAAGGAAGCCACCCTTGGAACGCCGGTAACGTCGATTGCAGACGATATTGCCACTGTTCTCACAGAGATAACAGGAGTAAGAACTGAAATCGACAACCCTACTTATGGGCTGTCTGCTCTTAAGGATGCGATTGATGCAATTGATACTGGAAATCTGCTTGATGAGGTGCTCGACGGTTCCGCTACGGTGCGGATAGCATGGCAGAAAATATTAGCCTACTGTGCCGGTAATATTAATAGAGTCGGTAAGGTCTACACTTATCGGAACTATGATAATACTGGCGACCAGATGGTTCTGACATCAGGTGGAGGCGATCCTTCAACCAACAGAACAAGGTCATAATATGGCAGGTGATTTACCACCAGATGCGGTATTTACCGGAGGTTGGTTTGGTAATGACGGGCAAAGTTCCCCCGATGAACAGCCATACATTGATGGCTGGTTCGGGGGGCCATTAACCGACCAGGACTGTAAAGATATTCTTAACTGGTTGATTACTCAGCTGATATCTAAAAAACCAATTTATATCAATAGCCCTGAAGGGGATTTACAGGAGTTGCGATTAGTATGGCCAGTACTATAATAGATGAAATTTATCAATATTCTTTTAACAGCGAGTTGGAAAAGCTTGCTGGCATTCCTCGATTTGGTATTGCAAAAAAGACACTTGAGTTTGTTCAAGGTGTTCTTAATAAAGAGAAAATGCAACAGGAAGATAGTATTTTTAAAAAAACCAAACTTTTTAAGCAGCTTAGAAAACATCATAAAAAAGAACTAAAATCGCTAAAAAAGCATTGGAGGCGTCAACAAAAATTAAACATTCCAAAATCATAGTGTGGTAAAAATTCAAATTTACGCTTATAATTATAAATAGACACATATTGCCCCAGGAGGGGATACGGGGTCTACATGAATGACTTTAGCAGAGAGTTGGGGCAATTTGAGCAACAACTTGAAAACTTATCAAGCGACTTTACGAAAATCGGTACCGCCTTTGAACGGTTATTTGACCGTATTGAGGCCGATTCAAAAGATACACTGGGCCAGATTGCCAAAATAAGGAATGATTTAAGTGTAGAAATCAGCAAAAGAGAAGACCTTGAAAAGAGGGTTGATGAATTCAAAAAATTAGCAGAAAGTAATCGAAAAACTATAAATACAGAAAAATTAGTACAATCAAATTTTGAGACAGAGGTAAAAGCCGGAATAAGAGTCGCCAAAGTTATGGCTGGAATCGGCGGGCTTTTGGCAACAATCATTTCAGCAGTAGCCGCTGTTATCGCGGTCATTAAATAGGATCAGGCATGAGAATAGCTATTATCGAAAGTGACGCGAGTTTTCTGAATGAGCTGGAAAATGTTATCACACAGCAGGGGTGGGATGTAGAATTTTACGGGAGTTCGTCAGATTTCAGCTTAGCCGATTTGACATCTATGAATGTAATACTCGCGGACCTAACAATTAATGGAATGCCGGGCCAGGAACTCCTCAAATCTATTCATAATAAAACTAAAGCAGACTTGTATTTGATGAGTGAGGACCTGGAAAGGTTCTGCGAGAAAGATGCGCAGAGCGATTTTATCAAAGGGCTTATTCGCAAAGATGTTAACTCAATAATTGCCAAACTTCAGTATATCGAATCAAAGATTAAGATTATGAGCCTTACCACCAGTGGCACATTTAATTTAAATGCAATGCTGGCAAAGGCTAACGGATACGAAATGTGTATTGATAGTGGTATAGCGTATATTGAGCTTCAAACATTCTTGTCGGATGACAATAAGGAGCATATGCTTAACAGGATTCATGAGGCTGGTATTAATAAAGCGATCATATCATATCCAGGTCAGCAAAGCCTATCAGCGCTTCATTATGAGCAGCTTCTTGAGATATGTGGCTTCTTCCAACGCCACGATAAACACATAGCCTTTTGGAATGTAGAAAACAACGCCTGTATCACCGAAATGCTGGATGGGTGCAAATTGAACAAGATTATACCAGCGTTCAACGATTCAGAGAAAGCGATTAATTATTTAAACAGCAAATAAATTTACACGCTTATCCTTTGCCTTTCGATACTTTTAGACTTATATTTAAAATAGGATAAGCTCTTTGAAAATTTAAAATTATGCCAGTACCTTTAATCTATTTTCCACTCCAATCGATAGTTGATGGTTTAATCAGCTACTTGCATCATATATTCAGCAATGAAGAGATTGTGCCGCCATCATATCGATGGGATGCGAACGATAGAGCAAGCAAAATACGGATTAGTGCACCATTTGTCATTGACAATGAGAAACCGATGAGCGCTCCATTTATTGTAGTTGAACGTGGCTCATTTAAATTTCAAAATCTAACTATTGACAATGTAAAAACAGCTGAACCAAACACCTTCGAGAACATGCGCAAGGATGACATAATGGATGGTTATGTCAATATAATATGCGGTTCAGGGACGGCAAGTGAAGCATCTAATCTGGCCAATTTTTTAGCTATCAACTTCCAGGCTGACAGAAAAGGGATTGCAAAAGAATTAAATTTTGTCAGGAACTTGCGATATGATAACGTTGGCCCAGAGGTTCCAGTTGTCAAAGATACTGAAGTGCGTAGGTGGGAAGTGACATTATCACTTTTCGTATCTATGCAGATAGGTTGGCTTAACGTAGATCGCCAACCAGTACCATGGAACAAAGTTAATCTCTACGGCATTAACACAGAAAGTGAGACAATATCCGACAAAGGAATTGTGTCGGAGGGCTCTGACATCTTAACAGATGCTACTAAGAATTTCGGGCTCATTGAAACAAGTGACCCGCAATTACTTGAAAAAGAGCTGTCAGAAGGGTATTATTATATACAGTTCATAGGCAATAGCCAATTATATCCTATTGCTGAAATAGTGAACGCTAATGCATTACGATTATTAACACATGACGCGGACCATAATCCGGTTCCGTACTCTGCTCCCGAGAGCAAGACAGATGTTGAATATCAATTATGGTGGAATTGTGTACATATAAGAGGTGAAATTCCGAATAAAAATTCTTAATAAACAAGGAGAAAAGTATGACTAACTATCAAGGACCACATGCTGCAGTCACTCAGCAGTTTGTCCCGACTCCTGCCGCGGTATCTATCGAGGATTTGCCATCAGTTTGCATAGGTACTGCTTTTGATGTCTACGCCAAAGAGGTGATGGGCTCCTCCTTTGGTATTATAGACAATGAGCTCTTATGGGAACCGATCGAAAAAGTTGTCTATGATAAAGACGTTATCGACCAGAAAGCATATGATTTCTATCCAGTTGTGGTATACGCAGAAACTCCATTTGGAGATATTGAGCTTGAATTGGCAGATGATGCTGTTGCAAGTACTGGTGTAACCATAGAAATGGATGATGCTTATACGGTTCCGGGGACTGAGCAGGCCGCAGGCGCATGTGAAGGTATCATACCATATTATAAACAGGAGCTGTCGGCAGGAGATGTAAGAATCGAAGCCGACAACCTGAGTGTTGTGATTGTTGACGGCGGCTATATGGCAACTGCCCAGGTAAGACCAGGCCAGAGAGTCTATATCAATATTTCATCCACATGGACACCTGTTGGTGTAATTGGCTCAGTTGGTAACGATGAGACTCGCATACGGCTCGCATCACCATACTCAACACCAATTACAACCACCGGCGAGGGTATCATAATCGGTGCAGCAGATGAAACTGCATCTTTAAGGGACATCCCTGACACCATATATGACCCGAATGCAGATTTTATAACTGCAAGAGTTCGGGTTGGTGATGTTGTAAAAATCTCAACCCAGACAATATCAACTTCAATCGACACACCGATTGAAGCAACAATTGTCTCAATTATTGATCGAAACACCATACGCTTCAACACAACCGAGCTAACCACCGGTCTGGAAGACTCAGACTTCCTGAAATACAAAAGATTCTCAGAAACACCCGGTAATACGCTACTGCTTTATACCTACTGGATAGAGCGATTTGTCGGTTTTTCACAGAACTACCAATTCAAAAAGCAGAATTCAGATGTTGGTGTGCAGATAACATACGTGAATGATAGCACATTCACATATCTTCAGACCGTCGGAACAGCAACGCCTGTTCTCAAAATAGGCGACCCTTTCATTATTACCGTGAATAACCAGGTAATAGGAACAGACGACCGCACTGTTGCCGCGAATATCAATCGGGTAAAATCAATTGTTAATACTGGTCTCACATGGACAGTTACAGTTGACGGTGATGTGAAGCGTGTTGATGGCGCTACAATAACCGGTACGGATGAATTTATCGCCGGATGGGCTCCAAAAATCGAATCTGATGTCAAAGTTGATTTCAGAGCGGTTCGTGAAGAAGAGCTCGGCGTGCCAAAACGTATCACCAGTATTAAAGATATTGCTGACGCATGGACAAAAGATGGCGAAATAGGAATCCATAACGAGCTTGCGTTTATGGCATCAATCATATTTGGCCTGAACGGTGGAAAGGTTTTCTATGGTGGCAATGTAGATGCTACCGCTGATAACCCTTCGGCTGAATATTCTGATATACTTGAGGAGTTCAAGCTCCTTGATGTGTATAGCCACGCCTTCGGGACAACAGATGCTGGTGTGAATGCAATAGTCGGTCCATACTGCGACAATCAGGCAGATCCATATGAGGGTCATGAGCGTATTGCGGTATTGTGTTACGATGAAGATGATATTTACTTCATGGGCAGCGACGGTTGTGCAGTTTCAGACGCTGGCGTCATAACTATTGACGGTGTTCTTGATACTCTTGGTATCGGGTTGACGGTTAGTGATATAGCAAAGATATACGATGCCAACGGAGACTTGGTTGACACTGTGACCGTAACTGAAACTCCAGACCCAGGTGATCCAAATGCTGTACAGACGGATTATGATGGTGCAACGCTGAATGACACCCATTCAGTACAGTTCTTCAGTGGGCGTAGAGATGATCGTGCTCAGAAGATTGCTGCTATCAATTACGGTAATCGTAGGATTGCAACGATATGGCCAGGGTGGTTTGCTGCGGATTTCAGCGGCGAGCGATACACCCTTCCGCCTTACTACATTACCGCTGCTATTGTGGCAATGGATTCGGCAATTGGTGTAGCCCAGTCATTCACAAATATGAGCTTCAGTATCCCTGGGTTGTCAAATATCTCCCTGAATACAAACCATTATTTCAGAAAGCTTGAACTTGATGAGATTGGTTCGGGCGGTATTGACATAATGATTCAGGATGCTGCTTCGTCGCAGTCAATCAAGTCACGACACGATTTAACATCCAACATGGATGCGATATTGTATCGTGAGCGCTCAATTACCAAGCAGGCTGATGTTGCTGCAAAGACAATCCGTAATGCAATAGCGCCATATGTTGGCAGATACAATATCACAGACGACCTGTTCAGATTCATCGGCCAGGTTATCTCAATTGTGATAACGAAACTTCTGAAAGACGGTATCTTGAACAACTTGACTATGGTTGATATTGCCAGGGATGAGAATATTGCCGACAAGATAAACATTGTCATGGAAGCGACTGTTTTCGTAGCGGGTAATTACTACGACGTAACGTTGATTGTTAAGAGCTAATTTAGCTCAATAAAATAGAATATTTAATTACAAGGAGGATATTTATGCCACCTCAACCTATTGATTTACAGGAATTGATCGATCATTCCGGCGGATGGAACTGGGAAGATGCACATGTGTCTCAGGCTTATATTGCTCCTCAAGGTATTGATTTTAAGGAATCAGTTGCTATAAATGATATTGTCGAATCAGGCACTGTCCTAATCGCAGCCGGTCCGGCAGACCTTGACAAAGCAGCGGCAAATACTAATCCTGACGGTTCTGTTAATGGTATGAGAATTGTTCCTATCGGGCTTGTGGAGACGGCTCAAATCAGTTTGAATAAACCTTTAAGCCGTATATTTGAAATCGGCTCTAAGCTCAGTTATATCATTCCCGGCAGAACGGTCGGCGGAATCAGTTTAAGCAGGGTGTTCTTTGACGGCCCGAGTATATTGAAAATCATATACGCTGGTGAAGTAAAGTCTGACTATGCCTCTGTGAAAGCAAAGTTTGCCAAGTTTATGTCAAATCCGTACCTTGACCCGGGCGGTGACGAGTTATACCAGGAGTTTTCAAATATAGGCTCCGGCAATCTCGCTATGAACCTGGCATCTTCATTCTTTGAACAACCTGTCGGTCTTGCTTTCTATTTCAAAGACCAGCAGGATGATACAGTTGGTCAGACATATTTCGAAGGTTGTCGCATAAGCACATACAATATGGGCATCTCAGCCAATATGAACGTGCTGACTGAGTCAATTAATATGGAGTTTGTACGGTGCAGGCCTATAAACACTGTTGCTTCGAAAGATTATGTTAAGGGTAAAAACCTTGCTGATCTCAATATCGTATCGCCACAGAATACGCCATAGTAAATACTTTCTACTAATAGCTAAAAAAAAGAACTCCGTATGGGGTTCTTTTTTTTATCTCTAACTGAAGGTCGACTGGCTTTGCTTTTGTGCATAGCGTGCTCGATGGCACACAGCAATGCTCAGCTTCCACTGACAGCTTTCTCTACGATCGTCCGCCCTTGGGTTCGGTGCTACGCGTCGTCATCCGACTCTGGCCCGCAGGCGAGTTCTTGTCACCGCACGCGCTTCGAACCATCGCCGCAAGAGCGCTCCATCCCAGTCACAGCTCTTCGAAGGCGCCGCCTTCGTCTAACGGCCGTGCCCATCTTGAGAAAGCCATTCCCATAAAATGGGACATCTTTACTCCTGTTGAAACAACAGAGAATAATAGACTTAGAGAATTAATTTTTTTTCCAACTGAATTTCGATCGGTGTGCTATCCGAAAACCCAGAAGACGCACGCTCGTCAGGATCCTGAGCACTGCAGCTTGGCCGGCCGCCAGGCCCCGAGCTATCCAGCTTTAGCTGGATATTTAAACCCTTGCTGAAACAGCAAGTTGTTGCAAAATATCTTGGAAAAATAAATTTCATAGTGATAGAAATGCGGGGGTATGACGCCCCGCATCCTAAGCCTCACGACAGCTCCAATTGACACAGTCGGTCGAAACAACCCACGATACAATTGAAGCTCTTTAGAAGAGGTGTATTTTAACGACTAGAGATTGAATATTTTGCGGACCTCCGACACCAGATAATAGTATTAATACACCTTCCTTATCCAGTTTCGAAAGCTTCTTCTGCTGGCATGAAACCAGGTCCCGGATGAAGGTAATTGACGTCCCGGGATCTCGAGTCCGATTTCTCTTTCATTAATGAGAATTCCGCGGATATATTTCTTTAACCGGCGTCGCGTCTTATTGATTGACATCCAGCAGTATGCTGGATAGAAATCAATGCGACCAGCATAGGGCCGAACAGGACTCTGAGAGGCCATCTGCTGAGGTTAAAGAAATATATAAATAAGAGACGATGAAACAACGCCCCATTTACATTCTCGTTAACAATTAAACTGTACACCTATTATAGTTATTACATAATTACGATTAAAAATAACATTACGCTCCTATGATGTCATCGAAGATTCCTGACACCTCACTCTGCATTCCTACATTCCTTTTTGTTCCCGGAAAAAATTCTTTCATTTCACTGGTTCCTTTAGAGCAACCCTTGCACGACTCGCCGGTGTCTGCCCACGAGCCACAGTACCCACATCTTGACCTTCCTATGCGTTCATCATCTTCGATTGCTTCTATGTCGCTTTGATAAATGCGCATTCCACTATCAGCAATCCCTGGTATCGGCTTAGTATTAAACTGTGAAGAAAACAGGTAATCAGTGTCAATCTCAAGCCACTGACCCTCTACCTTTAAAAGTTTGGTTTTATATTGTGCTGAATACTTAGCCGATGCGCCACCCTTGATTCTAACCTTCAATATCATCTCCTTCTTGTTTGTTCTCTTTAGGAACAGCAGCTACGTCGGGTTTTGGTTGGTCATACATTTTTTCAATCTTAATTGGCACTTCTGATGTTCCTCTATCCAGATTAACGGCATTGATGTTGTTAACAAATGCCAGAAACCGGTCAGTGAAGTCATCGGGTATAGATATTACAATTTCAATCCTACCCATAAGTCACTGGCGCGTCGTACACAGCATTGAAGCCTGGTGGAGGTTTGTGCCAGTCATCCTGTTCTGCAGCAGCTACCATTTGAGGATACTCTGTTCGAATAAGCTCAACAATGTTATTATCTCCATACATTATAGCATTTGCCAAATGCGTAACAAATCCGCCAGACATGTGAAGATACCAGAAGAAAGAGCCTCGGTCAACTACACTTTTAGTTTCATCATCATCCAATTTAGTCCTGCCTTTAAACAGTATTTCTCTTGGAGCGTCTATCACATGCCCTTTAAGATAAGGCGAATCCCACGACTGCATCTGATGAGCATTGCCCATATGAAGCAGTGCTCGGTACATTTTCGGTTTATTTGTACCATCAGCTTTACTCATTGCCTTTGCCAACCTGTTAATAGCTTCATTTGGATGATTGAGGTACCAATTAAACGAGCCTCGCTTAAATGGGTAATCGGTTCCTAACCTGGTTGGCATTTTAAGTGTTTGATGCTCAATAAGCCATTTAATAACATCCTCTATCACCGGACCTTCTGCTTCATAAGCCCCAAATTCACGAACATCAAACTCATATACATGGACTTCAAAATCCTCATGGCATGCTGTTGAGAATCGATACCCCTCTGGCTTGTCGATATTATTATCCTTATATGTGTGGTATATGTTAACACCGAAATGGCGTAAAAACAGTTTTGGTTCGACCCATTTATAAGGCATGTCAGCCTCCTTTTATCATGTTTATAAAGTTGCTCCTATCAGACAACCAGGCGATAAGCTCATCCTGAGTTGGGGGCCTGTTGCCCTTTAGGAGCTTTTTAATATCATTACTATCTATGAAAAAACCCACCGGCACATTCATAAGCAGGTGGGCTAATTTTCGTCTGGTTGGATTGATTTTGTACTCGTTTAGAAACAGATAAAGAAACTCTTTAAACTTCTTTTCGACTGAGGGGTGTGCTTTATTGAGCAACTCCTCATACTTTTGCTTCATCAATGCTCCTTATTCTGTTTTATAGATATGCGTGTTTTGCATCCAGGACATTCAACGTGGGTATTATGAGGCTCAAACAGTGCGAGCCATACCCGACGACAGTTATGACAACGCACATGTTTTGAGCTGTACCCTACTCTGGTCAGCTTTTGAATCTGTATCTCTTTCCGTATCTTCTCAAGGACATTATCAAACACGACATCATCGACACGGAGTTCACGCTTCTTCTTCTCTTCATAAGCCTGGAGTAGACGATTCATTACATTGAAATCAACTTCACTTTCAAAGAAAATGAACATGAGCTATTTTGCTCCCCGTCTCTTTGTTCGGCCGTTCGCCCCACGATTCAGCCTGCGGGACCGTTTTACCATCCTTCTTTTACGTTGTTTCTTATTCAAAAATGCTCCTTTTAATAATTAATGTCTACAACGTAGTTATTACAATAAAAAAGTTATTATCACAATGGTTAAAAAAGGCGGAGATGAGCATCTCCCACCGCCGCCTTTATTATACTATTCTTTACCTTTTTTGTCAGGTTCCTCGGGTGGCTTGGCGTCTTTGGGTTCTTTAGCATCATCCTCTGCGGGTGTGGCCACCGACAACTGCTCCGGCATTTTCTTTTCTTCTTCGGACCCTTGCTGCTGTCCCTCCGGTTTTGCTACCGGTTTATTATCAGCGGCTTGTGGTGACGGAAGCACATGTACCTTCACTGCTTGACCTACTTCGGTCTTGCTTTCAAAGCCTGGCAAGAATATTGCCACTTTTGATGCATCATACTGAGGATTGTGAATGTAGATAGATCCCCATTTTGTTACTGCATCGTCCTGGATATCAATAACAAGTCTCAAAGAACCTCCTTTATAAGTAAAAACATTAGTTTATATATTATATAAAATAATTGAAGGTTCCTTGTGATCAAATCATTAATTACAGAATTTATCTTATACCTAAAATGGGGGAGGGGAATCCCCTCCCTGTATTAAGGTGTCCATCCTACCAATTTAGCAGAGCGGCCTTCATGCCCTACTTTATTATTGACAACTTTTGCTTTAAAACCGATAAGATTGTTTCCTGCCTCCATCAGGCTCAGACATTCATCCTCAGTACCCAGTTGCCCGGGGCCAAGTTTGAATTTCTTGCCAGAATCGAGGCTTTTAAAGCGTATCACCCCAGCCGTCCGGCCGGTAGGTCCATATTTCAGATCCACAGATGTTACTTCCCAGTCGTATATATCTCCCTGAAATACTATCTTGTAGCCATTGGTGATATTTCCACCAACCGGCACAGCTACCAGACCCTCCCAACCTTTCTGTTTCTTACACGGAACCAGAGTCACAGCATTGATGAATTGACTCATTCTTGCAAACTTCTTCTGCAACTTCCTGTTCTCAAAGAAAGATTGGTCGATTACACTTTTTCCGTCCCATTTATCCATTCTATATACATGATACCACGCCTCTAAATCTCTACGCAACAGCTGATGTGAATTCAGGATGCCTCCTGTCTGTGCAGCGCTAAGATACCTGTCACCGAACCAGTGGGATGGTTTAAATATATTAAACTTCTCCCTGAATACCAGCTCACCCATACCGGCGGGCTTACTTTTATGTCCTACCCGGTGAATCTGAGGCACCTTCATTGTATATTGAATACGGTTGCCGTCTTTATCGGTACGTGGAGACCATAATGTTGTCTGGCTGTCGTCTGAAAAGAAATAAGCACTCGCACCATCCATCTTACGGGTGGTGGTTTTCTTATCAACACGATTCATAAACTTCTCAAAACCCTTGATCTCCTTTAAGTGCAGTCTGTCCTCTACTTGAGGAACTCTCTTGATATTGCCCCATATTAATATAGGCGACTTTTTACCATTCTTACCGTATAACTTGTGTATATACATCAACTTATTCGGGTTCAGGGTTGGTGAATAGAACCGTATGGTCTTGCCGCGGCCTTTACCTACAGACATTATCTCAACATCTTCAACCAAGACCGGTTGCCGTGTCTTGCCGGCACCATACCCGGTCGGGCTGTCACTATTGCTGAGCCATGTTGAGGCCGCGTTCCTTACGGAATGGTCTACATTCTGTATTACCCTTGAGTTATTCTGGGCCTCATTCCGTATAAGTCCAATCAGGATGTCTTTCGAGCGTTTGGTCAGCTCTCCCTTGCTGTTGAACTTCAGTTCTTCCACTTCCGGCTTTCCGGAAATGTTCATCACCAGGCTGAGTGGACCGATGTGGATATCGATATGCTCGCCAGCTTTGAAAGAGCTATGGTATACAACCCGCATCTCCTTAATCATACGCTCGTCTTCAGACGGGTTGTTAATCCAGCTCCTTCCACCTATACCGTTCACCTTCGTCAGAGGTTGTCGTTCGCATGTTGCCGCCGTCTTCATAAGCGGAACCATCTTGTCATGCACCTTTCCCATGGCAAGTGAACCAACCATCTTAGCAGCCTCTGACGCCGCTTCGTCCAGGGTTTCAATCTTTAAAAACTCATGCATACCTGGAATCATCAGTAAGGATTTGAGTAGGATGTTGCCACCCTTCGCTATCTTGAGACAGTTGGCCGGGCTTGGGGCAATGATTTTGAACAATTTCTGGCCCTTGACCAATCTCTTCGTTATTCTACGCACTCTTCAGTCCTTACCTGCATTACAAAACCGAGACCCATTACAATCAGCGTGGATATGGTGGGTATCACCATATCAGCTTCAAAAATCGGTGGGACCGGTATTGTCAGCGGTATCTGGCCAAGCAGGAATGTCAGTCCGAACACTGCACAGATCAGAATGACAGCTGCTTCCCAGTTTTCGCATATTTCTTTGAATATGCTCACAATCTCTCGCCATACTGCTGCGGCGATGATTGCTATCCTGCTTTTTATAGCAAGATACAACCCTTTATACTCACCAGCGATTATCATGTCTTTAGCGACCATGATAGACCACCAGATCGTTACGCACCATCGACAGAGGTTGCTCAACATTTCTTTGAGCGCCACCATCAATGGGTTAAACAATTCTTTAAACATAAATCCTCCTGGATTTGAGTGATTAATCGATTGTCATATTAGTTATACCACATTTCACTCTTTACTAACCATGAGGAATTGCGTCTCACACCGCACAGCCATCCATTCTTTCGGGTCAAAATCTTCAATAGTTCTGAGATGACCCCTGGCCTTCTTAGCACTGAGAAAAGCCCTTGCGCCTTCGTATGATGTCGTCAAACCATTAAACTGGTCAAGGAACATACCGGTACTCTTCTTCTTTAAAATGAAGCTTACGGACTCGCTGTAGGTTAATGTCGGCGTGCTGAATATATTTCCAGCCTTAATCCAGTCGACAGCGCTTTGGCGCGTGTCAAATATCTTCTCAGCTGTAGACACATGTATAAGACCGTTCGTTTTATAGTTGTAATATTTGTCTTTTGTTGGATCATAATATACAGTATAAGTTTTAGCCATTTGGTCTTCGCTGTCACATTTAGCAAAAAATAGGGCCAACTCACCTTTATTACTTGCATGTACTGATCTGCATACCGGACAGACGAACATCTTGTTCGATTTCGGGAACAGCCATGACGGTATCTCTTTTGTGTCAAGGTCATTCTTTAGACAGCAGACACATTTTACAGGCGTTATTTTCTTTCTCATTTGTCACCTTTCTGTTAAAGCCAGCTTCCAGCTTCTCTCCAATTCATTCGACCCTCCTCTATACTCTGCATTGGTGGCCGATTAGCGCAGCCAGGGAGGTTCCGGCATTTTCCGTGTTTTTCACCGGAACCACACCCGCACAAATCTATGCCCCATTTATTCACACAGTAATCGCAGTGGCAGTGAGGGTCTTGGCGCCTCTTGTTTCCTACCCTTGGGAGGCACCCGAATTTCTTAATAAACGTATCTCGGGACATGCAGAACACTAACCCGCCGACAGTTACAACCCGGGCGCCGCAATTACACACAGAGACATAATTAAAATCCATCGGGCACCATCGATGTTATTTTATTGATGAGCAGATGAATAGACTGGAACGTTTCATTCTCATGGTCACCTACTAAATCTTCGAACGTTTCAGCAGCATCTATAAGAAGGCTCAACATCTCAGGGGCGTGCTGGATAAGCTTGATGTTACCGATATTCTCGGCATGAATCTTATGGGGCCAACCCCTAAGCTCAAGATAATCGAACCGTGTTTTTATATTAGGAATAAAGTAGTGGCCATTTTCAAGCGGCTTAACCTCCCACGGTCTAATATGTGAATACCTCATACCAGTATCTATATGAGGGTGTTCATATGTAACCGGTATGCCAGGTTCACCATCACCGTTGATATCATTTCCCGGCTGCATTAAATCAGATATACCAGTGAACTCATACCGCTCAACCCATGTAGCATCACATATGCAACATTGACAGCGCTGTGTTACCATATGGCTGTCCATATCAAGGCTGCCATAACTGATATCAGCACTTGTGCCATGACAGTTAGGCATTGGGCATTCAGCAGCCATAGCCTTACGCTCACAGTTTTGCCTGGTAAAGTCTTCTGGATAGTTTGCCGCCTGCTGGTGTTCAGGCATTATACCAGCGTAACGGTCTCCATCATGCTCTATATCCATCAAATGTCCATTCGCATCAAATCTTGGCGGCATAACGCCCCCTTCTGTTAAAGTTAAAAAAAAGCGAAGCAGGTTCGGCTCGTAGACCCAACATAGTTGTAATCTACTTACCTCCCCTACCCCGCAACTGTTTTTTGTTTAATTAGGCCAGCATCCCATGGGAACTGAATGCTCTTAATGGTAAAGTTATAAAACTGAAATATCTTCGGGGCCACGCAGGCAAATTTACACAATTTGTTATATATTCTTCTTTCAACAGATGTGTCGTAACCTGCACCCTTTGCTATGATATTCTCTATCCGCTTTCTCATGCGGTCCCTTGTTATGATAATAGAGCCGTCAGACTCAAAACGTATCCTGTGCATTGTGTCTGGACACTGTAACCTCTCCCAGTGGGGGTGGTCACGTTCAACGTTCCTGTCAAAATGCATCGGCCTTCTGTTCCATATCTTTACGCCCCACATCCCGTTTCTAACCGTTCCATACTGAACGTATATATAGCCTTGTTTAATATATTCAGGCATATACTTCACCTGTTATTGCTTTTTCGTTTCCGTTCAATCTCTTCACCTTTCTCTCCAGGTATCCAGAGCCCGGTCTTCATCTCCAGCGTACCGTTAAAAAATCTTTTGTTAACGAACTTCCTGATATCAGGATGAATTTTAAATGTATTGCTGTGACCTGTGCGTGTTACAACACGCTGCATCGTGCCCTTCTCGACAATCTGCCTGAGTATTTGGCCGATACTTTTCAGGTCACAGGTTTGTATCTTCTCGATAATCATACTGGCCATGAACTTAAAATCATGAGTCTCAGGATCCCAGCAACTATAAGGATACAGAGTCGTATGAGAGAAGTTCATAACAAAACAGTTGTGAGCTAACCGATGAATACGCGGATTGTCGGGCATATTTAAAAAGGCCCGCTCGATAAATCCGCGGGCCTCAGTGTCTTTGTCCTTTATCTCTTTTATGAGACGCAGGTATGTTTTTATGTTTTTCACATTTTAATCCTTAATTCCAGTAAGCTCGAAAATAAACTTGTTCCTTTTCGTTATGCGCTTACACACATTCTCATAATCCTTACCGGATAATATTTTGAATACCTCTGACAGCAGCATTTTGCAGCGTGCTTCTGAATAATCAGCGTTCTCATTCTCGTCGATGATAGTTTTAATCGACCGCACTATTCGCCCCTCAAGCTCAACAGCTTTAATACTACCCGTCATGGAGTCGAGACCAACCTCGAACTCACACTCAGTCAGGCATATATCAAGCTCACAATCATCACAGTTGAGCGGCTCTCCGTTGTTCAGGTTCTTATGCTCCATACCTCCCGATTCCATCCTTGCTTCATGCAGTTTATCCGGGTCCAGGTCCGTCGACTTTGTCTTTTTCTTTTGGGACATAGCCATACCTTTCTCTGATTAAGGCTTCAAGTAGAATAAGATAGTTGATTGCATCACCAATCTTCTCATTGATGTATTCTTCGCTAAACTCATTACCAAGCTTTTCAATATCCTTAATCAGGCATCTGATGGATATATCATGCTTGATAGCCATTCCCTGCAAGGCACGCTCCGGAGAGCATTCCAGATCTACCGCTGCTACTTTAAATTGATGCAGCCTGTCTGCACGCCCATATTCTGCTCCCTTGGACGCAAGCACCGCCTTGATTTGTTCTATGCGGTTTTCAATCACCCAGTCAAAGGTTTCATCCGTCATTGCTGGTTATTTCCTCCTATCCGATTCTGGCCAGGGGAAGAATCCACTCCTGGCCGATTAATTTGTAAATAGTATCTTCATACGGTGTCGGGACAATCTCCTGACCACCAAGCTTCCGGAGAAACCCTCCAGATGAATAGTATCCGGCATTCTTAAGTTCACCAAGTATCTCTTGATAATATTCTTTCGGACCGGTACGCATCATCAGAGTCAATCCCCAGTTTGTCTCATTCGCCATGTAAAAGTCGAGCATAGGGCCATCAGGATGCATACAGCGAACATAGTGTCCAGCTTCCGGACTGCTGATTACTACGTTCCATTTCTGCAGCGTCTTGATAAAACCCTCTACTCTTGGGTATGAACCGCCGAACAGGTCATTAGGATTATCAACCTCCTTCGGCAGGCAGACGAATGCAATCTTATCATGCGGGACAGACCTCTCCCTGCGGACAAGTCCGGCAAACACCATCTTGGTACAGTATGGCATCATCTCATCTATTATTTTCTTACCGAAACTGCGAGCCTCTTTCAGACTCATCAGCTTACAGGCTGTCATCTGCATCAGTGACCTCCTTGGCTTTCTTGATAGACATTTTACCAATCTGCAGCTCGAATACTTCTACATCGTCACGACCGACAGCTTCACGTCTTTTAAGAACAGCAACATCAGTTAAATCAAACGGTCGTGATATATCACAGACAGTTTCAAGCATTTTGTAGAGTTCGCTTTCTTTCTCAACTACACACTCCATATACATATCTTCTACTTCAGCGCGTTGAGTTGATATGAAATCGTCTGGCACCTTTATCTTACTAAAGTCAATTTCCTTACATATAGTATCGTCATGCTCGTTCAGAAAGCTGTTAATAAGACCGGGATCGACATCATCTTTCATCCCAGCTTCAATAGCCAAATCAATAAGCTTCTTATACTCTTTCCTTTTCTTTGTAGTCAGTCCTGGGGTAAATATGACCAACTTGATTAATTGTGCGATTAATGCACGTTCTTCTGGAGTCATGTGTCCTCCTTGTAGAGAGTGGTACACCCGAGGGGATTTGAACCCACTGTCGCCGCCTTGAAAGGGCGGCATCCTAACCAATTGGACGACGAGTGCATTTAAAAAACGTTATTAATATAATTTACTCGCCCTACCATACCAATATGGCTTAATACCATTTTAGTATAATAAAAGCCAAAGACTTTTATTTGCGTAGGGCCATTATCAAACTTAACCGTTACCGGGTTAATTGAGTCACGCGCCCCATGCGGCAAATCATAGCATGGTTCTCCGTCATTAACAATACATACTCGCGGGACAAGGTGCATTTCTGTTCCGCATTCATAATAATCCTTCATCATAATAATCTTATGACATGTCGGGCATACGAACCTCCAAAGAGAGCGCTCACCGAACAGTCGAGTACCCTCTTCGACCCATTTTGCATAAGTCATATGCCTTCGCATCATGCTTATCAGGTTTTCATCATATCCGTTAATCATTTGTCACGAGAAGCTCATTGAGTATGGCCATGGTGATTTATTTCGGCATTATCACATAATCTGTAAACGGTATTGGAAATTACCTTAATAAGATTCACACAGGTTTCGTGAAGGCGTATCAGGTCTTCAATATACGGATCATCCTTGTGATGTTTCATAACATCTTCCGCAACCTCAACAAAATGGCTGTGGGCAGGTTGCGCCCACGGGTGTTCCTCCTGTTCCTCAAGGAGCCATTCACAATCACCCATATAACCACAAGCGTTTGTGCCATCACCCCACGTACAACTTACATCGTGTAGAAGGGTTGCCAGACCACGATTACGAACCCAGTCGACCATGAAGGTTTTACGCTCCTTTTTAGACTCGGTTTTGGTATCAACGGCCTGGTCTTTAGTTTCATCAGTTGCTGTTTTGTCGCTCATATCTTCCTTTCATTTAACGTAAACGAAAAATACTCCCCGGCTCATTGCTTTGCCGATGTTTGTAATAGAATCATCCATGATTTCTTCTTCTGTAAGCTGATCTTCAGCTGAGTCGATTAAATGCAATATCAAGAACTTTTCACCGTCCCATGATATATGCTTACTACTCCTCATATTTCCGTTCAGCAAGATATAAAAATCCTCCCCGCCGTCCTTACTGGCGAGCTCTTTAAGTTCAGTCAAGTCGGATACGGGTCTTCTGAGCATGCTAATTTGGCATCAGAACGTACTTTTTCAAGACTATTAACACGCTTTTTTATCTTTGAGAACTGTAAACTGAGATATCCTATGATAATTAGTAGCGCGAACCCGACGACTGATGCTACTATGCAGATATTTATGAACACCTGGCTCATTTTTTACCTCTTTTCCATTAAAGTTTGTTAAAATTGTGAAAAATTCTCACTAAATATAGCGTTTTCGAGGTTCAAACTGCCTTTTTATAGATAATTCGCCCCTCCAACCTTGTTATAACATAAAAAAAATAAAAACAACACCGCAATTATCCATACGAAACCCAGTCAATCCTCGGAAATATGAGATTTTTGTCCATTAATTTACCATGCAGCGGCTTTGGCGTCGTTTCGTACAGTGTGTCCTCATGGATTTCGATGTACGCACCAGCATCACCGTAATGAATATCATCTTCATCGCTTAAATAAAGCATATTTATACATATCTCTTCGCCTTCGAAGTTAATAGTCAGCTCTGTTCCTGAGAAAGCAATCTCATCATACATTTCTTCCAGGCTCAGAGTTTCCCACTGCTCATCAGTTAAATGCTCTTCGTGAAATGCATCGTACAATACCTTCTTCGTAATCCCGAAAGCTTCAAGGTTTTCCTCAGTTGCTTTCAATGCCCATGCGTAATTGGGCCAATGTCGTGAGCTCATACTACAGCCTCCCATTCCCAGTGTGCATTTGTACGCCCTTCAACGATTATATTTCTACTATTACAAATTTCAGCTATAGCACGCGCTGTTGCTGTGTGTAATACATCGCTTAGAATTATCATTGTGTTATCTATGCTACCTCTTTCACACTTGAAGGTCAAATGCCAGCCAAGCAAAGGTACAGCAATATCTTCAGGCCCAAGATGTCCTTCGGCAATAAAAAGAAGTATTGCCCACAAATCGCACTTATGTAAACTATACGCACTTACAAATCTATAAGTAATCCGCTCAAGAAGCGTCTGTTTCGTAATCCCCAGGGACATCGCACTCGCGGCATCCCTGAGAATAATCCTTATATTAACCATACCTACTCAGCAACCTCTGCGGCCGGCGCTCCCTGCAAGAAATGATCAGTAATTGTATTACCGATATTAATCGCATTGAATCCTACCAGTTTATGAGAGGCGATGTAAGTCATTGCGGAATAAAGCCCGAACATTGACGATTCTTCCAGCGCCAGGCGAGTGATTACTTCACCCCACTTTGAAATAGGCATCTTTGTTTCCTGTGCGGCTTTAACAATCGCATCCGAAGTCAATGGAGTTGCAGACAGCTCCTGTACCCGTGGTGCAATTGCCAGAACATTGCCAGCGCCCTTGGTTACCTGCTGAATAGCATCGTCAATCTGGAATTCCTGCCGCTCACCATGGTATATGGCAAAGTATCCAAACAGGTTTCTGGATACGAACTGATTTGAGCATATGAAATCCATAGCATAAATCTCCAGACCGAACTTGCCCTTCCCGTCGTATGTATTCCTCATCATCATTCCAAGGTGTATCGGGCGGCGCGGGTTTTCCGGATGCCTGGTGTCGATAGTTGTTATTGGGTCATTTGTGACATGATAGCTCACATACCGCTTACCATCCCATATACGCTTTGGCAACTCCTGCCACTGATAATCAGAGCGACTCATGATATCGCTTCCAACATCGCGGGCAACATCGTTCTTGATAAGATGGTAATCTTTTGACATGATCCCGGCGAGTTTCCACTCGCCATCATCATCCTGTACCTGTATTGCGGTCTTGGATACTTCCTGGTTTGCGACCGTAACAGGTGATTCACGTACCTCCGTAAAGGGGTCGGAAAATGCCATAAAAAAAGGCCTTTCTTGGAAAATTGTTGAAAATTGATGTTAACATCTACATAATAGTAATTCCATAATAGGTGATTGGATAACAGCTAAAAAAAAAGGGGGCGATGTTCTGCCCCTAATTTTATTCTGCGCCACTTTGCGTCTTTATCTGATAGTTCCCGCTCTGGTCACCACTGATCGGCACTCTCGCCGAACAATGATCAAAATGAATACTATTCACCCTAATCATCATTGGGGAAAGTTCCTGCAATGTCCTGAGTTCACCAATCGGATACTGTCGTGGCACTTGCATAAGCTGTAAAGCCATTTCCTGCTTCTTGGCAGATTCAACCTCAGACCTCTTGACCTGATTCTCCTCAACCCTTTTTTCAAATACAATTTCTTTAAACTGTTCGCTACACACAAGATCAAGGAACCGGTTTCTTATCTCATTAAACCGGTCATACATCGAGCCACTTTCATCATCGTGCTTGTCAACATGATTATGATACTGGTCGAGATATTCCATCGCCCTATCATTAGCGCTGTCTATAGCTTTACTGCTAAGATTTTCAATATTGCACTCTATGAAGTTTATTTCGTCTTCTATGGTGCTGATGAAAAATTCTTCCTTATCCATTATTCCCTCCTGGGAACTTTGGAAATATGTCTGGTGTAAGTAGCTCAGCCAGCTCACCAATAGCTTCTAAGAATTTGGCTGAGTCAAAATCATCCATATCTTCAATTTCTTTCTCAAGCTGCTCTACAGCGCTTCCTACGCTGATACCAGTCTGAGCCTGATTTTTCAATAAATCCTCCACCCTAATGAGCTGGTCTTTCAGCTCTTTCACCATCCGCGGTGTACCGAACTTCTCAGCATTTTCAATCTGCTTTAAAAGGTCGTCACGCAGACCGTTGGTGTGGTTCATTAATTTCTGTAAATCGTCAAGAACTTTCATTTTACTCTCCCCTTTGGCACTTCAAGCGATTCGCAATTGACAAATTGACAACGTGTGCAAAATTTTACGTCTCCGCTGATTTTAAAGTGTTTCGCAACTTTCTCACCTTTATCATCAGCATCATTAAGCACAATGTACTTATGACCTAATATTGCACAGATAGCAGAATTAATAGCATTTGCCATTGAAATTGGTCGCCATCCGCCGGAGGTAGTTTTCTTATTCATATCCTTCTCCTTGTTAAGATTAATAGATATTGAGTTCATAGTTATTATACCAGATTTCAGCTATTTATAACTAAAAAAATGGGGCTCTTCCGCAGAAGGCCCCTTCAGTAAAGTTTACCTTACCCTCTCAATATGATAGGCTATTTTGCCTACTAATGTACCCCATCCGTTATCATTGTTAGCTACCAATTTGTCAATATCGGTAAGCGACGGGCGAATCTCACCATCCCATCCTGGGATTTCTTCAAACATACCGAGACGTGACGCCAGTTCAGCAACGCACCCTCTGAGTTCATGTAATTTACAAGACACACCATTATGAAAACCATCAAGAGCAAAGTGTCTTACGACATTAGCAGTCTTTATAGCTTCCAGTGATTGGTCACCATATTCCTGTTTGATGACCTCACTTTTTAATATAAAGTTGGTTGTGTCTCTGACAATAGCCTCGACCTTCTCAAGCCCTTTATCCGGGCTGTACATCTTGATGTAATATGACATCTCAAATGCGTGTAATACCGCTTCCATAGCATCGAAGTTCAGTTTTATAAAACCACATTCGATAAGTTTGATTTTTATACGTTCGCGCCGTATTGTTTTCAGTTTTTCAAGGTCCATTTTCTTCTCCTTGTTAAAGTTAATATTGAGTTCATACTAATTATACCAGATTTTAGCTGTTTATAACTAAAAAAACGGACCCCTCGCAAGGGGCCCGCGGTTTGAGGTCATCGGCTCTGAGCCGAATCCTCCCACAAACTATTGAATTTAACCTGACAGGTGCTTGCTCCTATCATCACGAATTGGTGTCTCCGGTGTAATAAAGTCTTTCAAATCGCCCTTTGCTATATCATCCTCGGTCTTTCCATATATAATTATAATCTGACCATCAAAGAACGTTTTGTCGTCAATCAGTATCGGCATACCCTGCTTGAGCTTCTGTATATTCAATTCAGACAGGCCGAGACCGAGAATTGGCTTTCCTGTGTCTTTATGTGTTCCATGGAACTTTAACATTGAGTTTCTCCTTATAGTTTAAAAAAAATGGGAGGCAGCCAGCGGCCGCCCCCACGTTTATTAATTTCTTTTTAATTTTTCATCGTCAAACATTACTCTCCACACTTCAATTTTATTAATGACTTCATGTGCTATCTGTTGCGGTGTGAATTGATGCATTTCAACCAATTCAGGATTACCACACATAGACACTATGACACACTGCACCTTAGTACAATCTACTGATGCAAGCTCTTCGCCATTGTTAAAGTAGAAAGCGAGTTTCTCATCACTTCGACTTATTGTGATGTTGTCGAGATTGAAATTTAATTCAACCCGTTCCTTGTCATCCATCTTAAATTCTATATTCATTATTTCTCCTTCTGTTAATTATAGATATTGAGTTCATAATAATTATACCAGAATAAGATAATTAATAACTAAAAAAAGGCGGCCCGACGACCGCCCTTTTGGTGAGATGCGAATCAACGGTCAGGCTTCTTCCGGTGTCGTAGCACCGTAGACCTTCCGCCGAAAAGACCAGAGACAAAACCGCATTCAGACCATCTCGCTCTTAGCGCTTCTTGTCGAGGGTGGCTTTTCACTACCCTCATGGTTACATCATCTGACGGGATTTCACCGCCATTCGTTTAAGTAGGGGTGAGGCGCTTTCGCGCCCACCCATAGCATGAGCTGGCTTCGAGTCACACCTACCCGGTACCCGGGCGGATGTCCATGTTCTCAAGATTCTTGCGAACACTTTTTGCAATTTCGTCACCTCGCACCTTCATGTGATCGGCGATTTCGGAATTAACCTTGTCGACAATCATCGGCACTCTGGCAACAACACTGTCGCAAGCCTGCTCAGCTTTATGTAGAACGAGTGCCCGTAAGGACACCCACACTGCAGCCAATAGTAAGTATGTTGATGTTTTCATTTTTATTTCTCTCTGTCTTTAAGTTCAGATTCACATCTCTCAATTTCTGAATCAATATCGTCCCAGGCGCTGTTTATTGAAATAAGGTAGACGGCTGCGCCCGCAGCAATTCCAGTCAACACCCCACCGATAGCACCTCCAATAATCACCTCTTTCTTATACGGATTGTCCAAAACGTATTTGACGCTTTTTCCGTAATAATAAAAGGGTGATGTAAAAATCTTCGATGCATATGGGTTGGAAAGGTCGTACTTTACACCTTCCCAGTAATTGGTGATAAACTGCTTAATCGGGTTTACCTTCTCCTCTTTCTTTCCAAACAACTTCTTGATCGGATTCATTATCTTCTCCTTGTTAAGATTAATGATAAATATTGAGTTCATTATACTTATACCAGATTTTCGCTTATAATAACTAAAAAAAAGCGGAATATCAACTGTTGACATTCCGCTAATTTTATCGTCAATTTTAGCCTCTGATAGCAGTACTTAGTTGTTTCACACCGTTGAGGGTTTGGATAAGCTGTTTGCCCTTGCCCGCCGGCGCTTTGTTCTGATTTGCAATGATTGATAGTGCTGTCCCTGCCAATCCGGCATAGGTGAGCACGTTAACCGTTGTGTCAAGAACCTTACGCTTTCTGAGCTGCTGGCCTGTCTTAGCCGCCGCCTCACGTATGAATTCTAACATGATACTTCTCCTGTTAAGGTTTATATTGAGTTCATAATGATTATACCAGATTTTGCCGATTAATAACTAAAAAAAAGCGCGGTTGATTCCACGCCTTTTCTTTGATTGCGTTATAGGTTATTCTGCTTTCTTACGAAGCACAGCGATTATGCCGCCGACCGTAACACCAAGACCTATCACAAAAAATGCCTTTGCAATATTGAGGAGCTTTTCGCTATCCTCTATTGTTTGTTCAAACCCTTCACGGGTGTATTCAGCCATTGTGTCTGTAACCGCCTCAGCCAGTGTTTTAACCGGCTTCTCCATATCGTGTGCACCATTATCGAGCAGCACCTGGTTAAGTTTTTTCAAATCATCGAATTCAAGTTTTACAGTAAACTTCTTCAGTTTGCCATAAATTTTATTATAATCAATCCGTGCCATTTCCTTCTCCTTGTTAACGGTTAATGATTAATATTGAGTTCATTATACTTATACCAGATTTTCGCTTATAATAACTAAAAAAAAGCGCGAACCGAAGCCCGCGCCTTTCCAAGGATTGCTACTATGTGGAATAGCAATTATATTAAGCGTCTTTTTCTGAGTCAACAAGTTTGACCTTGCTTACCGCATCACGCACCTTCTGAGATTCCTCCCAGTTGGCATCCCGTCTCTTTTCGGACATGTGGCTGCAAATAACGGTTATCGCAATAACAGCGACGGAGCCGAGTCCGAGAGCCCAGTCAACGACTGTTGCCTTGCGCTCATCTTCACGAGCTTTGACAGAGTCTTTCATGGCCTCAACCTGGACTTTACCTTCGTCAGTGTTGGGGATGTACCGTATCGCTTCCTCAATTCCTTCGACGGAAAACTTCTTGAGAGTTTTCTTCAGTGCAGAACGATAATTGTTTTTGGTCTCCTTCTTCATCGTCTTCTCCTTGTTAGGGTTAACGTTTAATATTGAGTTCATAATGATTATACCAGATTTCGGCGATTTATAACGCAATAATAGCTAAAAAAAAAGCACAGTCATTACAACTGTGCTCACATCTATTAAAAAGAGATAACGGGTTATTAAACTTCGTTCATCTTCTTTTCTTTCAATTTCAGGGCCTGCTCCTTAGTTAAGCCGATAAGCTCTTCCTTGGTAAATGCAATTTCTTCAGGAAAGAAATCAAAAAGCTTCTCCTCAACATTATTGCTGTACGCTACCATTACCCGCGGCAGCTCATCATAATAACCTTCACGCATCGCGTCTGTTATTTCAGGTACATGCGCATCGACGATGGTAGGGTCGTCTGCGCCAAATCTTTCAGAAAAATTATTCATTACGCCTCCATTAATTTGTTGAATGTTGTATTTTAAATAGTTTTAGTTACGAACCCGCTCAATTGAAATGATATTGATATTCGGCCATTTCTTCGATAGTTTATTATGCATTTCATGTTTATCACGGGCAAAATCGTTTTCCATGACAGTATGAACCATGTCAGGCATATTAAGATAATATGTATAGTGAAGGGCGTACTCCCTTAATCTTGGCCCCACAGCCACCATACTATCTTCATACCTTCCTACCGGTACGCCAGCCGGCTCTCTTCCAGCAACACCATGATAAGACACCAAACGATTAATACTACGCCTGTCACGACATGTGTTTATCTCGATGAAATAGGTCGCCCACCTTTGACAGTCACGGCAACCACAGTCAGGGTTGTCCATAGTAAAGTGGTCTGGCGGTCCTGTATTTGCCATATCATAGTTATACTGTATATCGCTTGAATCCCATCCGCTATAATTATCCTTACGGTCAGGGCAGCCAAGAGCGCTACAGCTATAACAGTCAGCATAATAACCGGAATTTGAGTCGAAATCCTGGACGTTGTCCCTCCATCCCATTATGTTACCACCTCCTTTTCTCCTTGTACAAGTTTACACGATAATAGTTTTACTTTTGGATATTTACGCCTCGCCTTATCCAGAGCATCATCCTGATAGACGGCGTCGAAGGTAAATGTTCCTTCATATAATTTATCGTTAGGCGTATTCGCCCAACCCCACATCATCTTGACTTCCCACTCTTTTGGTGACAGGGCTGCTTGCCTTTCGGCCTCCATTTCGTCCTTACACCTCTTAATTCTATCATACCTTGTTCGCATATCAATTGCAATCTGACATGAACAATCTTCAGTAATACGAGGATGAGGAGCGTTGGTTATAATCTTATCCCAATCAGACTCACATGTGCACCAGGAGATGCAGACATGGTTCCTCATAGTACACCCGAAGACATCACAATTCGCGCAATCTTTTGCCATCATACCTCCGTTTAGTTAAAAAAAGGTGCAGGGGGAACTCGGACCCTGCACCACTTACCACCTTAACAGGCGTTTAAGTAGAACGCTTGGAGAAGATGCCGCCGATAGCCTTAAAGGGCTTGGCAGCAAATTTTTTCATAATCTTTGGAGCGACCGTCTTGACCCAGCCATCAAACCAACCTTTTGATTTTTGTGCTACTGGGGCAGCAATCAGCCCGAAAGCTTTATGAACCACCTTCTTTTCCAAGATTCTACTGAGTTCATTAAACTCCGCATCGGTTAGGCCTTCTATAAGAAGTGCCGCCATAATGGGAGATATCGTTTCGATATGCCTGCCGGTGTCTTTGCAAAACAAATGTAAGCCATCATCGTCACCTTTAAACCATGCCTTCTTCAATTCAGGTGTTGCGCTGTCAAGAAGTTTATAACATAATATTGAGACGTTGTTGCTCATTCGGTTCAGGTTTTTCATTAAAAAACTCCTGTAAAAAAATAACGGGAGGCGCATATGCGCACTCCCGCGTAAAGGAAATAATTTATCGGACTATGACTCTTTCGAGCCGTCGCCGTCTGTGTTATCCGGCTTCTCAGTCTCTTCGGCCTTTTTCTTCACCGGAAACATCCCTTTTACGAACCCAAACACAGACCTCGTTGCGAATACAACGCCGGATAGTATTGCAGATTGAACCTGCAGTACCTGTGTTACGATTAGCTGGCTGTACTCAGCTGCGAGATGAACGGAAGCTTTCTTAAAAACTTCGTCATCGATAATTTCGCAGAAGCGCTTCACTTCATCCTTCTTCAGCTTTGTCGCTAATTTCTTAGAGAAATCATCAGCCATTTTCTTCTGGGCTTTGTCAAGCCTCAGACGCCATGATACCACACGTTCCTCTTCAGTTTTGTCCTCATCCATAGATTCAATGATTTGATCCATCCAGGATGAAGTCAACCCCATCAGAGCGTTGTGTAGCAACTTTTCCTTTGTCTGTCCTTTTGCAGCCATTACGCCTCCAAGGTTAAAGTTAATATTGAGTTCATAATTATTATACCAGATTTCCTGGTTTAATAACCACTAATCTCTATCCCATTCGGCTTCCAACAGCTCTTTTACATTTTGGAAGAATACCGGCGGCTCAACCCTCTCTGCGCCGGCATTCATCAGTGTAGCAAATGAATCAATTTCGTGAATGTGTTTCAATGACTTGTCAACCAATACCGGCTGATACCAGTCAATAATTTTAATCATATCCGGCCCAAGAAATGTCTTTGCTATGAAAACATCTCCCAGATCCTCAAGCACCAGAACGCCTGTCGGGAGGGCAAGGTGAATAAACTTGCCGATTTTCCCATAAACGAACGCACAGGTAAAAATAAGGCCGCATAATAAATCAACACTGGTTGCTTCAGTGTCGAGCTGGTCCTTAAATAAAGAAGCCAGAGCCTTACTTGTATCCGCGTCTGTCCGCTGCTCAAACCTTTCCAGCGCATGTGATGTGAAGAAGATGTTTCCACAGGCAGACCGGTAATACGCCCCATAGAGCGTACCGTACCCAGGCACCCTGAACACTTTATCCAGATTAGTCTGGAACGCTATTGTACTTCTATCTTTGATTTTGAATCGTGACAGACTCACCCATTTTCCGTACTTATGTTTTAACTTATCCGATACTCCTTTCCGTATTTTAATGCCTTTCTTTCGGCTTATACGCTTTTTGTCGAATTTTTTACCGAGAACCTTATCCTTGACTTCGGTGAATATTATATTAATCATCGCGTCAATATGCTTCTCGTATGTGATTGTTTTAAAGTGATTATTCAGAAGAGAAAGATAGACCTGCTCATTCTCTTTATCACGAATAATCTCAGACCTTTCCTCCATAGGCTGCTCCTATTCTACCTTATGTGGGTTTGATACTATCTCAGATGCTGATGGTCCCTTCCAAAATGGCGGTATCCATTTAGACCTTCTCAACAACCTACCTTCACCGTATGGTTGCATCCTCCAATGGCCACGAACACGAAAGCGAGCGTTAATAACCCTTTTTTTTGCTTCATTTTCATATTTGCGAACATGCCTTGGTCTTCTTAAATAAATATAATGCCTACTTTTACGCCTACCACCACCAAGCTTTACAGACCTGTTAATGTGCGTCTCAGTGTCTTCAATAACCCTTGAGTTGTCATTGATATATAATATTGTATTAAATAATAAATTTAAGCATGATGAAACAGAGCCCTGTATTTCACTAACCATTTCTTCATCGTCGCTCGATCGGCCATACCTTTTACAGATTTCATCAATTGGCACATCTCTATTGATATACGATGCCCCTCCATTAAGATAACCATTACCATCATGTGTTAAAGTAAACATTGTTCCAATATTATTTTCTATTCCAGAATCTTTCAAAAGGTGGTTGTGAAGAGTGGCCGGCTCTTCAACACCTAATAAACTATCAGAAATAAACATAACATAATCTACATGTTTAGATGTGTGATCTATATCCGGCATACGGAACATTGGGCCGTCACTTTCTATAATAAACGCATCGAATGGCATCGGTATTTGATTTATTGTAATTCCTTTTGGCAAATCAGTATTTACAAATGCGTTTATAAGATTTTGCGTTAAATGAAAGGTTTTACAGCCATAATCTCTCCATACTTCAATCTTATTTTTTATATCCATAGTTTTTGCCATGAAAACATTTTCTGCGTTTCTCATCCCCTCAACATCATCAAGGCCTCGATGTAATTTAGCGTAAGTAAGACCTCTCAACTCCTGTCTAAGTAATGTTAAACTTTTTAATATATTCATATCACCTCACTTCAGTTTATATTTTGATTTACTCACCTCCCCAACATCTGGACCTTTCCAAAACGGCTTAATCCACACCCTTTTGACAAGAGAGCGCCCCTTACCATACGGCTGGTTTCTCCAATGGCCACGGACGATAAACCTCACATCAACCTTACGCCCACCGCTCGTACTGATGTTCGTAGAATTATACCCTTTCGGTGGCCTTAAATAAATATAAGAACACTTTACCCTCTTTCTGCCAGTTCCTGGCAATTTCATTTTACGGTATTTTGGCTCAGACGTCTCAGGCTCACGGGTCGGGTCATTAATGTACAGCACGGTATTGAAGAACATGTTCATTATATGCTGCGCTTCTGACTTGATAATAGGGTCGCGGTATGTTACAGCTTCTGGTTGTGAAGCGATATGGTATGTGTCTTCCATTGATTTACCGAGACACATATTTACCCACATCTGGTCAAGGCCGAGGTTATGGCTTACTACATCAGTCCCAGGGCTGACCGCTGATATTGATATGAGCCACTCAATCTTATCATACCTATTGCCCTCGATGTCGGCAAATATAGCCCTATCCTGAACAATTTTACTGTGAGTGAATAGCAATCCTGATACAGGAATTTTTGCTTTATCAACATGAAACAGCGGACCCTCGCCTTCAATCCAGAATGTATCGAATGGGTATTGAAAGTCTTCCGGACACAGCTTCATTGACACATCAGTATGCATAAACGCATCTATCAATTCCCTTGAAAGGATAAATGTTTTAGCACCATTCTCAAACCACAGCTGTATCTTCGAATCAAGCGTTTTCATGTTCCATACCAGATTTAATAATCCGGCATCACCTTTTATATCTTTACCTTGGCATAAAGCGCCAAGCATTTCTGCTGAACGCTTCATTCTTTTTACTAAATTCATACTGACCTCCATAATAAAAAAAAAGCCCACGCATAGGCTTCGCAGCTCCTACAACGTGGGCCAATGTACAGTGAGTGGCTACGACAATCACTGAAACAGATATTCAATACCTTCCGGGTCCTGACCATGGTATTTAAACCGGTCAGTGTTTCCAGCGGTCACATCTCCCCCAAGAATCATTCCTGCACCATCTTCCTGGTCGAATTCTTCCTTATCAGGTTCGATGTCTTCTTCAAAATACGACGGCATTGTTACGCTCCTTCTACTAATTAAACCTATACCATTAATATACCAAAATTGCAATTAAAATAACCAACAACTAAAAAAAAGAGGACGACCCGCAAGAGCCGTCCCACTTTATTAAACCGGTCATTTTAAAACCCTCAGACTATTTGTCTTTGGATTTCTTTTTCCCGTCGCTTTTCCCGTTCTTGTTAAAAGCTTTCGGGATAAAGTGCATTCCGGCTGCGCCAACAGCAGCTGCTGCGACGAGCGCCCCGGCTTCAAGTAGTCTCCGCGTCATTGGAAACCTCCTTATGAAGATTGAGTAATTAATTAAAACTCTCTAACACTTTAGATATACCATAAAACTTTAGTAAATAACGGTTATGTGCCTGTATCGACACCAAAATACATATAATTTAGTTGATTATCGCCACTATTAACCGGAGTGCTGGCACAAGTCTCATTTGTAAACAATATGTCACCAGAGGTTGAATGAAGCCTGACATCGTTAGCTGTTGAGGAATTTCCGTCAGATGTTATTATTAGGTCCGTAATCGATGGGAATGGTGGGTTATAATCCTGCACTGCGTCTTCCCACCCCCAACCTCCAACATCATTTTCCTGCTCATCAACAAATCGACCGTTTATTACCCGTTGTAATAATGGGTCAAGTTGGAAGATGTCATTATTAGTAAGATGCAACATCATCCATGCCAAGGGGGTGTACTTCAGCTCTATATTTTTAGGTATAATGCCGATTGGAGATTCAACACCCTCTTTGCATGGTTTAATCATCATTTGTAGCATTCCTCTCTTTTAGCAAGAAGCTGTAACCGGCTGTCTTCATCAACACACACCCTTTCAAGGTCAAGTCTACCGGGAACAACAGCATTTACAAAATAATCATGCAATACATCATGGTTTTGTTTCACTATAAACGAATAAAATCGAGAATCCATTAAAAATATTTCACAGTGGTCATCTTTACTGCGCACGCACCTCCCTGCAATCTGCTCAAGGCGGGTACACGCATCACAATTATACCACCACCTGTCCATGTCAGCCCTCGCCTTCACCTGCGGGTCTTGCGTGTTTGCATATGGTATCTTGGTTATTATTTGAAACCGCGCAAGGTCATCATCCAGGCTGACACCCTGACCGAGAGACGCGGTTACAAGGACTAATGGATCTGGTGATAGTTTAAATTCTTCAAGAATGTCTTCACGATTTTTACTCGTGTGTGTTATTAGCCTCCACCTGTGTTCCAACCCCGCATTGTCCATAATATATTTGCTGATGGCATACTTATTTGTATAAATCATACCTTTTTCTTCACTAAAAAGGTCAAGTATTTTATCAACATCTTTCATATATTGAGGAAGAGAAGCCGCCTCTTCGCTATACTTCATACTGCCGCTTTCTACCAGGTGCAGCCGTCTGTTTTTTCTTGCGAATGTGGACGGCACTCTGACGAAGTGCGCTTTACTCGGATCTATACCGAGACTTTTACAGAACATGTTTTTATTCAGTATTGTCGCTGAAAACATTACTTTCTGCTTTGCGTGATTCAACAATACTCTGTCGGCAAATGTTGAAACATCAATAGGTTTAAAATTAAGAACTTTACTATCATTGGTTTCGCCATTTATATCTCTTTGTAAATCAGGAATCCACATTACATCATCAGAGCTTTCAATAAATCGCTCTATCTTTTTCTCGATACTTTCTAACTGTTGGTTCTGCCACTTAAGGCCCTCTATCTCATCCCTTTTCTTTATTTGTGTTCTGCTCCAGTCTTCCTGTATCTCTTTAATCTTGGAATCATTAACATTAACCAGCAGCGGTATCTCAGACAGAATTTTATTCATCCAATCTACATAATCTTCACCCTTTTCATAGTCAGGTATATCAGGTGGTAAACCGAATTGCCTCAACCGGTCGCTGCGCATTTTAACATTGATAAAATTCATTATCGTTCCTTCAATTGAATGGCATTCATCACATACCATCAATTTACGAGGTTCGAACTCTTCAGAAAATCTCTTCATAAATAAACAATAAACATAATTCGTCAAGATAATTTTTGAGCTTAAGGCATGTTCTTTTGCCTGATTATATTCACATTTTGTCGCATCCGGGCATTTTCCAATTATGCACTCACCCTTATCACAGGTATACGGTCCGTGTCCGCACATGTAATTACCTCTACCTTTGATAACCGCGATATCACCTGCGTGGCCATGTTCAGTCATGAATTGTCTCTGCAGGACCTTTTCCGTTGTCAATATATAACTTGGATTATAATACAGAGCCGCAGCATAGCTTGGGGGAGTTTTACCGAATCCACATGGGCCCTCAACAATCGAATATTCATAACCGTGTGAAAGTGCCTCTTCAATAAGTTCAAGAGCATCTTTTTGATTTACCCTGAACTTTGGAAATGGAAAGCAGCTTAATATACTCATATTCTCCTTCTTGTTAAAATGGTAAGTCTTCTTCGTCTATATCCTGGTCAAGGAACTCTTCGTCAGGAAATTTATGCCTGCTGTTTTTCCAAAACTTATCATGCTGGAACTCAGTATTGACAATCTCATCATCATTAGTTGACAATACAACCTCGTCGTCCAAATTTTTAGTAGTAAAGTGAAGGTTCATTTCGGAATCACGACTCATCGTATTAATAAACATCGAACTTCCTTTTTCAATATTAATAAGGAATGTTTTAATTGCATCGTAGCTGTGTAATATCTTGTCATGATACCGTGCAATTTTCTGATCACTAAAATTACAAATATTGTTAACATCCTGCGTGATGAGTTTTATAGCTTCATGGTGATGCGGTTTTGCTATCGGTTTGTATCCGCCTACTGTTTTAATAACTTCAGGGTTACTGCTTACAAGGCCGAATATATCATTCTGCTCAAGATTGATACCCATGGTTAAAAAAGAGTGTTTATAAGTTTGTAAACTTATTGCAGTCATCATGTGAAGCTGCATCATATCAAGAACTGTATCATTATTGATAAATGATGGAAATCTACCGATAAGAAGTATTGTCAAATTGTATTTATGGGCTTCTTTAACATAATCACTATACTGGTTACTGTTCACTTCTTCTACCGATTTTACTTCAGCGTAGATATAATCTTTAATGTCAATACCAGGGAATTTAGTCATTTTATAATCAGGACGCCAATCACCGACTTTATCTGTTTCATAGCCGTACAATGCACCAAAAATATCTGCACCGACACACCATTTTAACTCGCATTCGGAGCGAAGTTGCATGCCTCTGTAAATTCTTGATTTCGCCTTATTGAAGTCCATTTATTATATTTATACCTTCCCTTATAAAGTAAAAAAAATGGGGAACCTATGAATTATATAGATTCCCCTACCCCTGCTTTCCCTTACTGTGGAGAGTATTAAGACTTAATCCACTGGTTCTTTTCGTGCAGATAAACGTAGAGTTCACGCTCTTGGTAGCTTATCTTCGGTGCACCCGAACTGATTGTAACAATTTTGAAACCTCCTTCAGCAAGAGGCATGAGATACTTGTCTCCATTCACGCTCGCCTGCGCCGTTTCGACATCATCGAAGTAATCTGTGATCTCCACACTTACCAGGCCTTGACCGGGCTTCTCTTCAAAGCTGACTGTGAATCCAGCCATCTCGAATTTATTACCCTTATCTTCCGGTGGTTTCCTCGGTTTAATCTGCTGCCCCTCTTTACCAGCGTCGCCATCAGTTTTATGAGGACCCGTTGTCTGAGGACGGGCGATACCACCCTCAACCTTCTCGTCCATCCTCGGGTCCTGTAATGTTCCCGGGTCGAAACCGGGCTTATTGGATTCCGTTAATTCGGGATTTTCCGTAAATTTATCCGGCGGCTCCGCTGGAACAGCTGCTTCGGGAGCGGGCTCTTTCTCCGGAGGAAGTTCTGCCTCATTTGGTTTTTCCTCCGGAGTGAGCACCTTTTCTCCGTCATCAACCAGCTTGTCCAGCTCTTCTGGAGCCGATTCTGTATTATCTGTATTAGGACCGTCATCAACCGGTGTATCAACCTCTTCCGGTTCCGCGGCGTTATCTTCATCAGCTAACTCATCCATTGGGTTTTTACCACCCCCAGCGTCATATTCAACGGCTTCACTACCTTCTTCAGTATCCATTCCTGGATTCTCTATTCCGGTTGTTTCTTCTTCCGGAGGTGTCTGTTCCTGTTTTTTGAGGTCAACTTTTTCCTCTTCATTTGCTTCAGCCTTGCCCGGCTCTTTATACTCACCTTCACCGTTGACACCGGCTCCTTCGACTCCGGCGTTTTGGTCTCGTTCACTCACAGTGCCTCCTTAGAGTAATTATTTATTCAGCTCGGTGGAAATTGATTTCCACACTTCTTCCATAGCCTCGACCAGCATAGGATCTTTTACAATGACATAAATCGGGAAGTCAAGGTTTAACACCCCTGACCGGTCCACCAGGTTAACTTCGGCGCCTTCAATCATATTCTTCATTAATTGAAGTAATTGGCCAGTATTAACATTGTCTGCAGGCTTTATATGATACTCGCCCTTGGTCTCGCCAGAAATATACACTATACGGACATCGAAACCATCGTAGGTTTCAAATCCGTGAGTGATATTTTCCGGATTAACAAATAACGACTGATTAAAGGGGTTTTTACTAATTCCCTTCTGCTTCTCTGCGGGCTGGTCCATTACCTTTGACTCCTAATACTGTTTGTATATTAAATTGCTGTGGATTGCTGTTGTAGGATAAAATAAATGCGGACAATACTTCCTGCATTGTTTTGTCATGGACAGACTTAGCATTACGTTTAAATTCTCTCCTATCACCTCTTTTAAGTTTGAGGTTGAACGCCACTATGTCTGTATCATTAGTCATTATATTCCTTTGAGGATATTATGAAAAACCTAATAAAGAATATAATAACTTAGATAATAAAATGTCAAACCTTTTCTATTACTTTGTAATAATATTCCAATTCGTCTTTTAACCTGCCCCTTCTGGTAACAGATGTGAGTTGATATTCGAAATCATTTTCTTTCAGAGCTCTCATTTGCTCTTTATTCTCAACTTTTATCCAGCCGTCTTTTTCTAATTTGGTCAGCCTTTTCTTTTGCTTGCGCTTCTCCCGTACTTCCTCCAGCGCAGTCTTTTTTCTCGGCTTCTCTGTTTTCGCCAGCTTTTTCTTGATATGAACTATATATCTGGCCATTGATGCGATTATAGGACATATTTCCATTTTACAGCTACATTCATGATTTATTCCGCAAACGTACAGTAATTTTTTATCAAAACTTATATTTGCTGATTTGCGGAATCGGCATATGCTCGTTATCGCGTTAAAAAACATCGCGGATGTCATACCATCTATATTAGCATTCTTATAGACGTATTTCAACATCTGAGTAATAGTAGCCATCGTCTCCACTACTGGACAGAATGATGTAACACAGGCAAGATGCCCAACTGCAGAACAGGTTGGTTGTACCGGCTCCATATTCCATTCCTCATCCCTGTCTATGTCCTGGTGCGGACATACTTTTTCAAGCTCATCGAAGAATTCTATTTCCTTCATAATATTCCTGTTACTTCCTCCATTTCTGCTAAATTTTTAGCTTCGTTTATTTCAGTATCACTTATATAATCTATCGTTTCGCCTCTGATATCACCTATTATCTCACGAATTAGTTTGCAGCCAGCACTTCTCTCCGCTGCCTCTTTTTCCGTTACACCTCTCGTCAAACGAATAATGTAATAACCAGGGCTTCTTGGATACGATTCTGTTGTGAACCCAAAGTTCCAAAATCGCTCCGGAATTAAAGCACTTCCTCCAACAGCGAAGTGATGATACTTAGGTCTTCTTCCCATAGCTTTCCTTTCTATTTCGAGACACTTTTTTGTACAAAAATACTTAAGCGGTTAATGGTGACCGAAAAAATTGATACTTAAGCGCTTATATACAACTTTTAAGTGAATATTCAGTTTTTTAACAATTTAGCACCGATTTTGCCTTATAATTTGACAAGTGATTAATTTGACAAGATAAATTGTCAAATTATAAGTCAGTTTTCATTAAAACAGTACTTTCACCACTGCCCCAAATTGTTTAAGCGCTTAGACCGGTCACGAAACCACTCATTTGTCAAGACGTTTATATATATTATATATCTATATATATACTATATAGTTACATAACATTTATATTATATATATCGTATATAGAATATCTTTATAAATAATTGATTTAAAAGATATTATATAATATTATCATATATACTATAGGACTGGGGTAGTATATATATACACACCCCCTTTTCAATTTTTAAAATATTTGTATATTATAGGTAGTAAAATTAAAATATATATATAGGGCATCCCGGGAGTTCTCTATTTACTACCCCAATCCACTGTTTTGGGGTGATGGCGATTCCTGCTCAATTTCGCAGGTATTGGTAGGACCAATCAAAGATTAGTTTCGAGACACTTTCTTTTTAAGATTTGTGCAGACGAATATTCCTTTTAAGGAATACCGCCCATATAGTAATATAATTATTTCTTCCCCTCCTTGTTCCTTTTTTCGTGATAATAGTGAGACGGATGCAGCTTTCCTTTCTGGAGCTTCGTACCGTTGCATAGAGGACATTTTCCATTAGGCAGGGTAGTTAGTGTCTGTCTCACTTTTCCTGTACCATGACATAATTCACACTCATCTGGAGGGATAAGAGCTTCTACTCTGGCTATGAACTCATCAATACACTCCTGAAAGTTATTAAAAGTGTTCTGATCAGGATATCTCATCCCCATAATCCCACAGAGCTTCTCCTGATATTTTTGAAACCATTTGGATTCCTGGTCACGACGGTTCCGGTCCACCTCCCTTTCTTTTTGGATTTGCTCCTTCCAGCGCTTATTCTCCTCTTCGAGCCGAGTGTTTTCGGCAGATAATTTACATTCCATCCCATTCTCCATTTCAGATTTCATCGTTATGCAGGATATCCCTGACAATATTTTCCGGATTATTCTCAGGAGGCACTTCATGATCAATCGGGCATTGAGGGACAGAACCGCCCTTTTCCATACAATCGTCTCTATTACACCATTCGCACAGTATTTTATAAGCCATACAGCTACTCCTCCACTACGAGATAATGTTTTCGTTTATCAGGCTTCTCATCGAGCGTTATCCAACCGATGCCGACCCATTCTTTAACAAGACCATCAGTATCGATGACCTTTTTATACTTCTTCTCATTACCATTAACCATCGCTATGGTCGTCAGTTTCGACTGTTTCACCACCCTGCTCCCCATCTTCAACCTCCAAACCTTGTACAGCGTTATAAATAGCCTGCATCAGATCCACGAATTTAATTCTATCAGGATCCGGCTGCTTTTTTATCCAGGCAGCGACATTATCAGTTGCTTCAGTTAATGTCGGCCGTCTGTGCTTCTTTTCTTCTTCTGCCAACATTTCAGAAACAGATGCGCCGCACCCGACACATAGCCCATTCATTATTTCACCATCATCAACTGCAGCATTACGGCCATCACGACAAACACATGGAGTCATATCTGACTGCTCCCTGGGACATTGAATTTCGGCAGGTTCAAGGCCTGTCCGCAGACTGATTAGGTATGCAAGCTTATCAGGATTATATATAGACATTATGAACTTTACTCCTTTTTTCTGATTGTTATTCTGAAATGTTCCAGACACGATATTGGAACTGTATGATGAAACTTCGTCAGGGCATCCGCTTCGCAATAACCGGTTACATCGTGATCACCTGAAGGATTATTCTCCCTATCTTCATGGTCCAAATCACTATCAGCTGCCATCTGTTTAACCGTGACGACGAATTTACTATGCCGATAAGCGTCGAAATCATATTCATCACCAATAACATCAATCATACTCTGAACAGTTGATAAACCGGTTGTATGGCCATGTCTCATCCCAGCCAACATATTATCAACAGTATCATAAAACATCACCAGATGCTGTATAATCTTCTCCTGCATCTCCATAGTCTTGATCGCACTCTCCATTATTTTACTGGTCTCTTCGACCTGTGCCTTTAATTGTTCAAGCATACTTTTCTCCATTTTTCTCTATTTTTCTCAATTACTATTCAAACTCTTCATCCTGCTCAACTATTTCGAATGAGATTCCCATATCTCTTTGTTCACCGTATCCTTCGATAAAACCCTCACAACCTCTTACATAAAGTTGAGCGAGGTGCTTGATATGATCATCGATTGTGGTAAAATTGTAAAAGCTTTCACGGAACTCTTTCATGAATTTCTCGTCAAACTTTTTTTCATCAACCGTGACTTTAACCACCTGGGTCACAGCGACACACTTTGTTACCATCTTCAATCCTTTCTAAGTTAAAAAAAAGTGCGCCGGGACTTCCTCCGCTCTCAGGAGAGGAACTACCTGCTTGGGAAGCCGGTAGCGTTAAAGAAGCAGGCAAGCAATCATTAAACACTCCCGACGCACTGTATTGGCCGATATGGGGCGCCTCTCGGCAAGACGGCTTCAAATCCGCTCAGGTTTTTAAACCACCCCCACACCGATAATAGTTAATACCTGAAAATAGTTATGCCAGATTGTGAGACTCAATAACAGGTAAAAAAAAGGAGGCGACGGTGGAAAGTGTTGAGCGAGCCCTGCGCAGGTTTCTGCCACAAGCCCAACCCCGTAGATTGGCTGCAGGCACATCCTCGTTTATCCACCGCCACCATAAATAAGTGGCGCACCGGTTGTCTTAAAAACCATTAAAGAGCCTACCAGGGTGGTAGGACTTGAGGATTTTCCGGTGCGCCAATAAAAGCACGCTGGTAAGGTACTCTATT
>Ga0180434_10001141_pt1 | contig 38611 bp, 32 predicted proteins | sample SS_ome_7_FD_132453 | JGI IMG/M metagenome (GOLD analysis project Ga0180434, IMG submission 132453) | Hypersaline lake sediment archaeal communities from the Salton Sea, California, USA - SS_1_D_2 metaG | ecosystem: Environmental > Aquatic > Non-marine Saline and Alkaline > Hypersaline >... | reverse complement strand
TGGTGTTAGCTCTCAGCGTGATTTATATAGCGCCTATCTTGCTCTACATGTCAAAAACAATTCTCTCGATACAAACCAAGCCAAAGAGGCTTGGACAGCTGCGGAACCGCTGCTAGAGCGTGCGGTATCGAGGTTAAAACAACTGACGAATGGAAAGACTCTTTTTTCCAGCTTTGGTCTTGGTCAGAGACAGAGTCAGTCGCATGCTAAAGAAGGATCGTTGCCTTTCGAGGCCATGGATGCTGTAAGCGCAAGCTGAGAGCCATGGAGAGATTGGTAACTCGCCTTCAGAACCCCCTAGATTTTTCTAGGGGGTGGTTCAGTTATCTTCATCTTCTTCTGGTGCATCACCAATTAAAGCCTCAGATAGCAAGACAACTCCGGCTGTTGAGCAGGCGTAAGTTACAGCATTTTTGATCACTTTAACAGGGTCAATCACACCAGCTGAAAAGAGATCCTCAACTTTTTCTGTAAGTGCATTAAAACCCTCTGTCGGTTTTGCAGACTCTAGCTCAGCGACAATCACAGAGCTCTCAAGACCTGCATTGGAGATAATTTGACGCACAGGCGCCTGCAAGGCATGTTTGAAAATTTCATTTCCTAGCGCTTCGTCAGCATCTAACTCTAGATTTTCCAGAGCCTTTGAGGCGTGTAGTAGAGCAATTCCTCCGCCGATCACAATGCCCTCTTCAAGAGCTGCTTTGGTCGAGCTTAAAGAATCTTCAAACATCTGCTTTTTCTGCTTGAGCTCAGGCTCTGTTGCAGCTCCCACGCGGATTACAGCAACTCCACCTTTAAGCTTGGCTTTTCTTTCTAAAAGCTTCTCTTTGTCATAAGAACTTGTAGCCTGCTCAAGTGCATGCTCAATCTTTGCAATTTGACCATCAATTGTCTCCGCGCTTCCTTTGCCGCCTACAAGAATCGTATTTTCCTTAGAGATCGTGACGTTTTCTGCATGGCCCAGATGATCTACTGTTGCATCCTTGAGATGGAGTCCTACCTCTTCAGAGATGACAGTTGCACCTGTTAGTGCCGCAAGATCCTCTAAGATTGCCTTTCTGTTGTCCCCAAAACCTGGTGCCTTAACCGCTGCAACCTTTAATGTGCCACGTAGCTTGTTGACTACAAGCGTTGCCAATACATCGGCCTCTAGATCCTCTGCAATAATTAAGACTTCCTGGCCACTTGCTGCCACCGTTTGTAAAATTGGAATAAGCTCCTGAATTGTTGTGATCTTTTTGTCCACAATCAAAATCGCAGGGGAGTGCATCTCAAGATTCATTTTTTCTTGGTCTGTCGCAAAATAGGGACTCAAGTAACCACGGTCAAATTGCATGCCCTCTTCTACAACAATCAGAGTCTCTGTGCCTTTGGCCTCCTCGATTGTGACCACACCCTCTTTTCCAACCTTTGCAATCGCCTCGGAAATAAATTCTCCAATTTCACTGTTGCCAGAGGCAGAGACAGTTGCAATATTTTTGGTCTCCTCTTGTGTCTGAATGGTGTGAGAGATCTTTTGTAGCTCTTCGAGAAGCTTTGCGCACGCTTTGTCCATGCCGCGCTTCAATAAAATAGGGCTTGCCCCAGAGGCAATGAGTTTTACACCCTTTTGTACAAGTGCGTCTAAAAGCAAGGTGCCTGTTGTGGTGCCATCACCCGATTTATCTTTTAATTTGGCGGCTACCTCTTTGGCCATCTGCGCACCCATCTCCTCGTACTGATCGCTTAGTTCAATCTCTTTTACGATGCTATTTCCGTCGTTTGTGATCGTTGGGGCGCCCCAGCTCTGCTCCATGCTGACATTACGTCCTTTGGGTCCCAATGTAACTTTGACTGCAGCGGCCAATTTATTGATTCCAAGTGCTAGTTTTTCGCGTGCTTCTTCTTCAAATAAAAAATCCTTCGGGCTAGACATCTGTATTATCTCCTTAAAATAAAAAATTGCTCAAATTGAGATATTGTATAGCACTTACGACTTTGCATCAATCACGATGACAATTTCGCCCTTGACGGTGCGATCTTGCCAGTAGGCATGCACCTCTTGGGCTGTTCCATGAAAAACCTGCTCAAACTTTTTGGTGATCTCGCGGCAGACGCAAAGTGGCTGATCCGGTGCAATTTCAGAAAGCGCTTTAAGCGTCTTTACTAGACGATGAGGCGATTCAAAAAAAAGCGTAACCCCTAAATAATCTACAGCTTCCTGCAAAGCATTCTTGCGCTTTTGAGGGGTTTTAGGCAAAAAACCAAGAAATTGAAAGCGCTGTGGATCAAATCCAGAAAGAACAAGGGCTGCCAAAACAGAGCTAGCCCCTGGAATCACCGTATACTCCAGATTCTCCTGGATGCAGCCAGCAATCAGCTTTTGACCAGGGTCTGAGACCGTAGGAGTGCCAGCATCCGAGACAAGCCCAATGGTTGAACCCTCCTTTAAATCATCAAGAACTTGCTCTTGAAAACGCTTTTCATTGAATTTATGGAAGCTTTTGAGCGGCCGCTTGATCTCATAGTGTTTAAGCAAAACGCCCGTGCGCCTCGTGTCCTCACATAAAAGATAGTCACACTCTAAAATGACTTCGCACGCACGCTTAGAAAAATCACCTAGATTGCCAATAGGTGTTGCAATAATATATAACATAGGTCTTGAGAAAAGAATAAGGTGGCACCCAGATTCGAACTGGGGATGGAGGCTTTGCAGGCCCCTGCCTTACCACTTGGCCATGCCACCCTTAACACCAACTATAACATCGGAGTTAGATGTATGCAACCAATCTCTTTTGAAAAAATCATGCAGCTTCTTGGCACCCATAGTCTCGATCAGCGCCTGGTGCAGGGATTTTCTATCGATAGTCGAAAAGTTGCCCCCGGCAATCTCTTTTTTGCCCTCCCAGGTAAAAAAAATGATGGCACCTCTTTTTTACAAGAAGTTGCCAAAAGAGGTGCCGTGGGTGCCATTGTTTCCAATACATACACGGGTCCCAATTATGGTTTATCGCTTTTACACGTTTCAGATGTTGTGCAAACGCTACAGACTCTTGCCCAAATCGATGTCGCCCAATCAAATTATAAAGTTATTGCCATTACAGGCTCTCTGGGAAAGACAACAGCAAAGGAGTTTCTAAAAACATTACTCGCTCCCCATTTTCGCATTTTTGCATCTCCTTTAAGTTACAATTCGCAAGTCACCCTTCCACTTACCATTTTGCAAGCGCGGGGAGATGAAGAGTATCTTATTTTAGAAATGGGGATGAGCGAACCAGGAGAGCTCGAGAAGTTGGTTGCCATTGCGCCTCCCTACCTTGCGCTCATTACAAAAATAGCTCTGCAACACAGCCAAAACTTTCCGGGAGGAATTGCTGACATTTGCAAAGAGAAGGCGAAAATTTTTTCGAGTGATCAGACAAAGTTTGCCCTAATGCATCACGAAATGGCGCAGACAGAGTTGGCTCAATGCCCCTTGACTACTTTTTCGATGGAGAATCCAAATGCAGACCTATTTTTGCAAAGAGATGGCAATCAAGTGGTCATTCATGAAAAAAGATCCCACGCTTTTAAGCTGGATCTACCTTTGGATGCACACTACCACAATTTTTTAGCTGCCTACGGCTGCGCGCGCCTCTTGGGTCTTGCCCCCACAGCTATCCAGGAAGGAGTTGGTGCATTGACTTTGCCTTTGATGCGCTATCAAAAAATAAGAAAAAAAGGACGCATTTTTATCAATGATGCGTACAATGCAAACCCCGATGCAATGGTTGCGGCGCTTCGGGGGTTAAAGAGTGCAACGAGTAGGCGCATTGCGGTCATTAGTGAGATGAATGATTTGGGCAGATTTGCTGCCGAGGCGCATCTGCAAATCGCTAAGGAGAGTGTGCATTGTGCAGATCAACTCTTCTGTATTGGAAAGCTGTGTCTACCGATTGTTGATTATTGGAAAAAAAAGGGGAAAGAGGCGGAGATCTTTGAGTCTAAAGAGGCACTTAGTAAAAGAGTGTGGGAGTTTAGTCAACCCAATGATCAAATCTTGCTAAAGGGGGCCAGAAGTTTTGCCCTAGAATCTCTTTTAAAGGAAGATTGATGTTACTACTATTAATTCACTATTTGCAGGATCGGTGGAGCTTGCATGTACCAGCTGTTTTTGAATATTGTTCCACCCGTATGGCCGGTGCTGCCATCACGGCGCTTCTTGTCACCCTCATTTTTGGCAAGGTATTCATCAAAAAGCTCTACGAATGGAAAATAGGGGATCGTGTGCGTGCAGAGGATTGTCCTTTGCTTGGCCAGCTCCATCGCAATAAAAACGATACACCCACGATGGGCGGAATTTTGATTCTCTTTGCCCTGCTTGTCTCCCTTTTGCTTTGGATGGATCTAACCTCTATATTTACTCTGATTTTGGCAGCCACAACGGTGGTGATTGGAGCCCTGGGGGCGATTGATGATTATCTCAAGTTGCGCTACAAAAACAAAAAGGGACTCTCGGGGCGCAAAAAACTTAGTGTGCAGGTAGTTTTTTCGCTGCTGATCGCCCTCTATTTGCTTGTACCAGCTGTGACAAATAGCGTGCACCATGGAAAATGGTTTGCTCCCGCTCAGGTAAAAGAGCAGAGCGCAACCTTAACCACGCAAGAGGTGAGCGCACGGCTCTACATCCCTTTTTACAAGCATGTTTTATTTGATTTTAGTGGCATCTGGCTGCTCCTGATGGGCTTACTGATTATCTGCGTCATTACTGGCGCCTCCAATGCCGTAAATTTAACCGATGGTCTCGACGGTTTAGCCACAGGGACCCTCTTTTTTGCCGCCTCGGCCTTTGCCCTGATCGCCTTTGTTTCTAACAACATTGATTTTTCTCGCTATCTCCATATTTTGTATATTGAGGGTGCCTCCGAGATTGCGATTTTTTTAGCTGCCGTGATGGGGGCCTCCCTCGGTTTTTTATGGTACAATGGATACCCCGCACAAGTCTTTATGGGCGATACGGGCTCCTTAACTTTAGGAGCTATTTTGGGTGTCTGTGCAGTGCTTTTAAAACGGGAGCTTTTATTAGTCATTATAGGGGGTGTCTTTGTTGCAGAGGCCCTCTCTGTAATTTTACAGGTGGGCAGTTATCGCCTTCGTAATAAAAAGCGGATTTTTTTATGTGCGCCGCTGCACCACCATTTTGAATACAAGGGATGGGCAGAGAGCAAAATTGTGGTGCGCTTTTGGATCATTGCATTGTTGTGCGCAATTGTTGGATTAGCCTCACTCAAATTTCAATGAAGCAAAAAATTGTCATTCTTGGATTCGGCGTCAGTGGAAAAAGTGTTTGTCGCTATTTTCAACAAAGGGGCATAGAGCCTCTTGTTATGGATCGCAATCCTGATTTGGCTCTTTCGACATCCATTGATTTCCAAGAAGTGGAGTGCGTGGTGGTCTCTCCGGGGGTGCCGTTGGATGATCCATGGGTTTTGGCGGCTAAAGAGGCAAAGGTTGCAATTACCAGTGAAATAGAGCTTGCCCTAAGGGAGCTTGCGCAAAAAAAGGTGAAGGTGATTGGGGTGACGGGCTCCAATGGCAAAACCACGACTACCTTAATGATTGCGCACCTTTTGCAGCATGCAGGCAAAAGGGTGCGCTGTTATGGAAATATTGGCACACCTCTTTTGGAGGTGTTGCATGAAAAAAAAATGGCGGACTATCTGGTTGTGGAGCTGAGCTCCTTTCAGTTGGATCTCTTGCCTCCAATGAAGAGCTTGGATGCAGCCGTGCTGTTAAATATCTCTCCCGATCATCTAGATCATCACAAAAGTATGCATGCCTATAGTGGAGCAAAATGTAAAATTGCAACCTTGTTGAAAGAAGAGGCCAAACTCTACCTTTCAGATGATGTAGTGAACCGTTTTTTTTCTAATGCAAAAGAAGAAATCATTTTTTTTGAAAAAGTAGAGGAAAAGGTTGCGTTGATATCTTCTCTGGGCTATAGAGAGGGTCGATTCTTGCATGGGGATTTGCAAAATTGGAAGGCAGCGATTGCAGTGTGCAGCTTTCTCAATCTGAAAGATGACACCTTGCGTCATGCCCTCCAAACCTTTCAAAAACCCCCGCATCGCTTTGAGTTTGTCTGTAGTCGACAGGGAGTTTACTACATCAACGATAGCAAGGCCACCACAGCACATGCTGTGATCAGTGCCTTGGAGTCGATGCAGGAAAAGGTAATCTTGATTGCAGGCGGATTAGATAAAGGGGTTGATTTTAGGGTGTGGCGTCCATTTTTTAAACAGAAGGTAGAAAAGGTGTTTGTCATAGGTGCAGCAGCAGATAAAATTGCGCAGAGTGTGGGCCAGAGCACAGAGGTGGTAGAGGCACATACGTTGCGCCAAGCAGTCCATTTGGCGGCATCTTGTGCAAAGGCTGGGCAAACGGTTTTGCTCTCTCCTGGTTGTGCAAGCTTTGATCAATTTAAAAATTATCAAACACGAGGGGAGCACTTTAGAGAGCTTGTGACCTCGTTAGGAGAATTATGAGTCGAAGAGATACAATTATTGTCGCCGTTTTGGTGAATGCGGGACTCTTGCTAGTCCTTTTTGCAACTGCTGTACGATCAAAGGATCCCGTGGTAAAACCAGTACAACAGATGGTGTCAGCACCTGCTGCCAAACCAACTGTTGTGCCCGAAAAACCCTTGGCGCAGCTTCCGGCCTTCGATTTTGAAAATGAAGAGATCTTATTTGAAGATACACCTGTTATGGCGGATCACTCGACAGTTGCACTGGAGGTGCAAGAAGAAAATGAGTATGTCAGCATCACTGTTAAAAAGGGAGATGTGCTCGAAAAACTTGCTAAATCCAATGGCACCACGGTCTCGGCCATTGTGCAGGCCAATCAACTCAAAAATACACAGCTCCACATTGGACAAGTGCTCCATATTCCACTATCTGAGGCTACAAAGAGCATTGAGGCCAAACCCGAGTACTACATTGTAAAAGATGGCGACAACCCCTGGTTGATTGCATCCAAAAGTCATATTAGGCTACAGGAGCTGCTTCGATTAAATAATTTGGATGAGAAAAAGGCCAAGCGATTACGCCCAGGGGATCGCTTGCGAATTCGCTGATGTCAATAGCACGCCTTCTGATTGTTCTCTCACTTGCTGTAATCTTTGCGCTCGGTCTTATGATGGTGTTCAATACTACAGCCGCAGAGGTCTTGGATCGCAGCTTAAACCGACACACGCACCACGCCCTTTTTCGTCAGATTGTCTATGCAGTGATTGCACTTGTCTGCGCACTTTTGGTGTGGCGCATCGGCTATGAGCACCTGCTTAAAATGGCGCCCCTCTGCTTTTTTTTGGGATTGCTTCTTTTAATTTTGGTCTTGGTTCCGCACGTGGGACAGGTTCGAAATGGAGCCAAGCGCTGGTTGGGTTTGGGACCCTTTTCTTTTCAACCCTCTGAGTTTATGAAATATCTTATTTTGATGTTTTATATCGAAACACTCTTGCTAAAAAATGTAGCCGAGGTTCGTTTTTCGCAATTTTTGAAGGTGGCCTCCATTTGTGCCCTGGCTATTTTGTGCGTCATGCTAGAGCCTGATAATGGCACCGCTTTTGTGATCTGTTGTAGTTTGGTTCCGCTCTTTTTTTTAACAAGAATGCGCATGCGCTATTGGGTTGTGCCCCTTGTGCTCTTTATCGCCTTTGGAGGGTTTTGTGCCTACCGTTTGCCCTATGTGCGCGGCAGGCTGGCTGTCTATCTCAACCCTTCGCTCGACATCAGAGGACGTGGCCATCAACCTCATCAAGCAAAAATTGCTTTGGGATCAGGGCAGCTGCTGGGTAGGGGAGCAGGCGCTAGTCTGCAAAAATTAACCTACTTGCCTGAAGCGCAAAACGATTATATTGCTGCCATCTACGCCGAAGAATTTGGTTTTGTGGGAGCTCTCACACTTATATTACTCTATATGGTTTTTATCTCTGCGGGTATCTCGATTGCCATGCGTGCCCCCACCGAGGCGGGTGCCTACTTGGCGTGTGCAATTACAATCTTGATCGGTCTGCAGGCCTTTTTAAATTTAGCGGTTGTCTCGAGCCTACTGCCCTCTAAGGGGGTAAATTTACCCTTTTTTAGCCAGGGGGGGAGTTCTTTGATTGCAAATATGGTGGGAGTGGCTATTTTATTAAATATACCACAAGTCTCACAGGAAGCCGATGTCAAAGAAGCCAAGTATACTCATTAGTGCAGCGGGAACAGGCGGGCACCTCTTTCCAGCACAGCACGTTGCGCGCGAGCTGCAAAAGGAGCACACACTCCTCTTTGTAGGCAAGGGGTTAAGTAAAAACCCCTATTTTGCGCGCGACCAATTTGCCTACCAAGAGATTGCCGCTGCTACCTTTTCTCTTCGAAACCCCCTGCAACTGATTAAAGCCCTTTTTCCCATTTTAAAGGGTACCTACCAAGGGGTGCGCCTGATCCAAAAAAAGAGGCCGCAGGTGATTATTGCCTTTGGTAGTTTTTATACACTCCCACTTTTACTTGCCGCCATTTTAAAGCGCGTCCCTTTTGTCTTGCACGAACAAAATGTCCTTCCTGGGCGCGTCAACCGCCTCTTTTCTGCTTTTGCGCACTGTACGGCAATTACCTTTGACGAGAGCCAAGAGCAGCTAAAGGGAGTCTGCCAGAGAGTTCAATTCCCCAAAAATGAGTGGCTGGAAGAATCCAAAGATTGCAACTATTTTGGGTTGCAGCCAGGGACCCCAATCCTTCTTGTTTTTGGGGGGTCGCAAGGGGCCGCCTTTATCAATGAATTGGTTAAAGAGGCATGCACCATACTAGAGGGCGACTTTCAAATTATTCACCTGGTAGGTAAAGAGGCCGATCTAGAAGAGTGGAGGCGCTTTTATGAAAGAGAAAAGATCCCAGCTTGCATCAAGCCGTTTGAGCATCAAATGCATAGGGCGCTTGCAGTGGCAGATCTTGCCATTTGTCGCGCGGGGGCGGCAACCATTTGCGAACTGATTGAGTTTGAGCTTCCAGCTATTTTGATTCCCTTTGCGCAGGCGATGGAGAACCATCAACAAAAAAATGCAGATTTTTTTGTTGAGCGAGTAGGGGGTGGCTATTCGATTTCTGAGGGGGAGGCAAACGGGGCTCTGTTGGCAGCACGTATGCAGGAGAACTTTCTTGAGAAAAAGCGAGCCATTGCACAGTATAAAAGCAAAGAGAGGTCGATTAGTTTCTCCTCGATGATCAAAAAAATGGTAAAAAAATGAAAAAAGAGACGCATTTTGTTGGGATTGGGGGCATTGGAATGAGCGCTCTTGCGCAGATCCTGCTGGAAAAAAAGATTGCAGTCACAGGAAGTGATCTGACGGTTGGCCAGGTAACAGAGGCTTTGAAAAAAAAGGGGGCCTCTATTTACCAAGGCCATGCCAAAGATCATGTAAAAGAGGGAATCCAAGTTGTTTATGGCTCTGCCATTGATGAAAAAAACCCAGAGATTGTGCAGGCTAAGGCATTAGGAAATTCTATTGTCCACCGCTCTGATCTATTGCAGATGCTCTGTGTGGATACGCGCGCCTTGGCGGTTACGGGCACCCACGGAAAAACCACAACGGCAGCTCTTTTAACGGCGGTTTTGCAGGAGGCGGGTTATGACCCAACGTTTGCTCTGGGTGGCCACTTAAACCAAGAGGGGGGCATCAATGGCGCCCTTGGTAGCGGGAATTTTTTTGTCTTAGAAGCAGATGAGAGCGACCGCACCTTTTTAAAGTATGCACCTTTTGGGGCCATTGTGACAAACATTGAGCCCGAGCACATGGAAAACTACGCCAATATATCTGATTTACACGACGCCTTTTTGCACTTTATTGCCAATATCAAACAAAAAGAGCTCTTTTTTTATTGCGGAGATGACCCTCTTTTACAAGGGCTTTCTGGAACAAGCTATGGGTTTGGAGCAGAAAATGATTGCCACATTACCAACTATTGCCAAAAGGGATATAAGATTGTTTTTGATTTAGCCTTTGCCAAAGAGAACTATAAGCAAATTTGTGTCAATCTGATTGGCCGCCATAATGCCCTAAATGCAGCGGCGGTTTTTGCCTTTTGTTTGCGCCTGGGTGTGCCGGAGGCACAGATTCGCAAGGGGCTAGAAAAATTTTGTGGGATTAAGCGGCGCCAAGAGATTACCTTTTCTGAAAAGAGCCTCTCTTTTATCGACGACTACGGCCACCACCCCACGGAGATCAAGACAACCCTTGCTGCCATTAAAGAGGCCGAGCAGGATCGGCGTCTGATTACGATTTTTCAGCCGCATCGCTATAGCCGCACCCAGGATCTGTTGGATGAGTTTGCGCACGCTTTTGGTCAAACGGATCTGCTCTATATCACCGATATCTATGCAGCCTCTGAAGAGCCCATAGAGGGCGTGGATGCGCATGCATTGATTGCAAAAATCAAAGAGTGCACCTCTGTTGATGTGCGCTATTTTACAAAAGAAAAGATGCATGAAGAGATCCGCCCCCATGATGTGGTGGTTACGATGGGAGCAGGGAGTATCACACACTACAATCGCGAGCTTGTGGATTTTTTTGCCAAAAAGGGTCCGCAAAAGCTCAAAGTGGCGCTCTTTTTTGGAGGGCGCTCCTCGGAGCATATGATTTCGCGCAAGTCGGCACAGTTTGTGAGGGAGTCGCTTGCTCCGGAGCTTTATGAAACGATTTTGGTTGCCATTGATCAAAAGGGCAATTGGCAGATGGGCGATTTAGCAGAGGAGCTGCTTACCTCAAAGAGGCAAGACTTTGAAGGCAACAATGCACTCTCTAGGGTGATATCAGCCCTTGAGGGGGTCGATCTTTGCATTCCTATTATGCATGGCCCCAATGGTGAGGATGGCACGATTCAGGGCTTTTTTGAGATGTTGCAAAAACCATATACGGGCCCAGATTTTAGGGGGTGCGCCATTGCGATGGATAAGGTGCTCACCAAGCGCCTTTTAAAGGAGGCGGGGATTATGACGCCTCCTTTTGTCTCCTTTGGAAAAAATCGGTGGCATAAACAAAAGGATGTGCTTTTGCAAGAGATCGAAGAGAAATTGATCTTTCCACTGTTTGTGAAGCCCCTTCGTCTGGGATCGAGTTTGGGGGTAAGCAAGGTTGAGACAAAAGAGCAGTTGGCCTCTGCAATTGAAGAGGCTTTTGTATATGATCCGCAGGTTTTGGTGGAGGAGGGGGTGCCCAATTGTCGGGAGCTTGAGTTTGCTGTTGTAGGCAATCCCGATGGTGCTGATATTTGGGTGCCTGCACCTGGTGAAAAGTGTGCAGGGGGGCAATTTATCGACTACCAGATGAAATATGGTAGCCAAGCGGTGCAAACAACCTTGTATCCCGATTTGTCGCTCGAATTGGTTGAAAAGGGGCGGGAGTTGGCCAAGCGTGCCTATTTAGCTGTGGGTGGATCTAATAGCATGCGTGTTGATTTTTTATTGGATCGAGCAGGTAATTTTTGGTGCTTTGAGGTTAATGCGATTCCGGGGATGCAGCCTTTGAGCCTCTTTCCTAAAATCTTTGCACGAGAGGGGGTCGAGCCATCGGCGCTTTTGAATAAGCTTGTGATTTTGGCCTTGGCACGCCATCGTGCACTGGGTCGCGTATGAGTATCAAAAAGAGCCTTCTAGTGATTTTTGTGAGCGCTTTTTGTACATGTGGACTCTTTTTTGGTTGTTTTTTTTTGATGCAGTGGTCTGCAAAGTTGCAAAGAGCTAGTGGGATCGAAAAAATTGTTTTGCACACGCAAGAAAGTGAGCTTTTGAGCCCCCAACTCTTTGCTTACTATTTGGGCTTGAGCGCAAATACCTTGACGCCCCTTGTAGACTTTGACCTCTCGCCTGCAAAAAGCGAGTTATTGCAAAAGCTCCCTTTAAAGAGCATACGTCTTAAAAAGCGAAAGCCCGACCAACTCTGGATTGCGTATGAGCTAAAGAGACCTCTGGCAATTTTGGGCAATGCCAGCAATACGCTGATTGATACGGAGGGGAGCTTGATGCCCTATAAGCCCTTTTATAGCCCCAAAAAGATCCCTACAATTTACTTGCAGCAAGAGAGGCAGATGCAGGAGGAAGAATTGGCATGTTGCAAACGAATTTTTGCTCTATTGGAGGACAGAGAGCTCACGATTCTTGATTTACGGTGGATTTGCCATGCTAGCAAGGCCAAACGGGGGGTGGTGGTGGCGTTGGGGACGGAGGGAGCCACTCATACTCTCCGTCTCACAGTAGAGGGGTATGAGGAGGAGCTCTTGGCCTATTTACAGCTCAAAAAGCGCTTTTTGGAGTCAAATCGCCCCTATATCTTGGATTTTCGCTTCAAAAATGCCCTATATCTCTCTAGTTAACGACATCTCAATAAAGTCTATGGCGATGGTAGTGGTCTACTGCCGTGCGCAGCCGTCCATCGTTTGAGCCAAGCGCTCAGACTTTTGACCGAGAGCTGCACTACGCTTGCAGTGGGCTACGTTCTACGCGCCCTCTTCGAGGGCAGCAAAAAAAAACTGGCTATATAAAGGTTTGAGAGCCCCCGCTGAACGGATATTTTTTTAGACATTCAAGCTTGGTTGAAAAAACCACTTTACGATACCCTTGAAGCTTATTATTTTGGAGGCAATCATGAACCAAAACCAATATGCGATGGTCCACTGGACCTGTGGAAGTCTAGATGAAGCAAGAATCATCGCACGCCACCTCGTCGAAGAAAAGCTTGTGGCCTGCGCCAACATTATTCCTTGGGTGGAGTCCTTTTTTTTATGGAATGATCAGCTTGATGTCGCACAAGAGAGCAAGGTGATTTTCAAAACCAAAGCCTCCCTTTTTGAGAAGGTCAAAGAGACGATCCTAAGCAAATCCAAGTATGAAGTCCCCGAAATCCTCATGGTGCCCATCGAGGCGGGCAACCAAGAGTATTTGGATTGGTTGGCCAGCAATACGCTCTAGACGAGGTGGTGTAGGGGCCCGCGGCGCACTGCTCTATCTAGTGTTTGCTCAAAATCAGTGGGATTTTCTTTCTCATGGTGTAGATAGCAAGGATTCGAAACGATGCCCCTGACTATGGAGCTGCTTTTATTTCTTGGGATGTTCTCTCTGCAACCTAGTACTTTAATAGCCTCTTGAATATCCACTCGATTTGCATTTTGATATGTTGAAAAAAGAAGAGAAGCGGGGAAGTCTTGAATAGGGTCGATTGTTCCCGGGTGCTGCCTAATAGTCTCTTTGATCTTAGTGCTCATGAGCACATCACCATCAGTGTTTTTAGCCTTATCTCCATAATATTTCATGAAAATCAAAGAGCCTACTGTGATTGTGCCAGCAGGAACAACGGTCGCAATAAAGGCATCCCCAAATCCATGTTCCGCTTCTAACCCAGCTGCCAGAAGGGCTCCAACCACAAAGACGATGATCGCAGCCGCCATCGCACGATTGCTGATTCTCTCTTCTCGCGCAGCTCTGGGATTGTGATATCCGACAATTCTCGATACGCTCTCATTATTTACTTCGACATATTGGTACCGCTCAATGCGGTCATGCATAATGCCCTGTAGTTGCTCTGTAATAGTCATGTTAACTCCTTGTTTTAAAAGAAATTATAAAGAAAAATATCTTTTATTTCTAATTAAAAAAATATTTTCCATTCTCGTGCTCTAGGGAGGAATGGATTTAAGGTACGACTCGAAAGCCCTCTTTGATAATGGGGCCATCGCGCCCAATTTGCAATTTTCCGCTAAAAAATTGTTTATACACCTCAAGCCCCTGTTTGGCCGTCTGCACACAAAAAAAGCTATTGCCAATCCACTCGGAGCCCTTGAGGGTGCCCGTTTCTAGGTTACACTGAAAGCGGTTAGTGATCTTTTTGCGCCAGTAGTCGGGGTGGCCAAAGAGCAAAATAGGAGTGGTTGTGCGCGCCCCCACCTTTTGACGTACATGCTCCAGGCTATACTCAAAATCTGTGCCTACACCTCCCATTACAAAAATGGGAAAATCGAGGTAAAATTCTGCTTGTCGCTCGATCAAACGATCGAGGCGGTAGGTCATCTTGGCGTCCACATAGGGGTTTTGCTTCTGTTCAGCGATCACATCTGATTGAAAGTCGACAATATTTGCACACGATAAGATGTTGAGCTCTTGGGCCACACGGTTGCCTACCTCCATTGCGCCCGGACCTCCTCCTGTTACAAGAGCAAGCGGCGTCTCGGCGTTAAAGAGGGGGTGATTAAATCTATCTTTTATTTCTAGAAGCCCTTGTAAGAGGATAAAAAGTTCATCCTCAAAACAGCTGGCAACCAGGCTGGAGCCATAAATCCCAAAAAAACTCGCTTTACTGAATTCCTCACGCCTTTTTAGGGGAACAAACATTCCGGAGGCCTTGTTGAGCCTCTGGACATACTCCAAAAGCTGGCCACTGCGCCGATCTACCCAGAAAACAGGAATGCCAAAGGTTGTCAAATCAGTAAGCATCGCTCTGTCTTCTTGCGAGAAAAACTCTCCATATTTCCCAGAGGCTCTTTCGAAGTAGAGGCCCATCAAGTGCCCCTCCACATGATAGGAGACAAGCATACGTTTCATCAAAGGAGAGGGGAAGTAGCGTGTAAACAGGACCCCCTGACTTGTGATCAAACCTGTTTCAATCGCTTTTAAAAAGGGATAGGAGGGTTGTTGTCCGATGTATTGGGCAACCATGTGTGCTTGCCGACTTGCTTGACTTGTGCCGGGAAAGTTCCTTTTTTGTGGATCGGTTGCAATCCAATCCTCTGGTTTTAAGTCTTGGAGTTGCGTCCCTTTAACAATAAAAACTGCTGCGCGCGCCTCTTCTGGTTTGGGAGCTGTTTCAAAGGCCTCAAAGAGGCTCTTGTTGTCATCCAAAGAGATTTGTAGCTGATCGCGGTCAGTAAAAAAGACATGCTCTCGGTGAGGCTCTAAGGTAAAAAATTCTAGGGGAATATCAGAGATTTCCTCATCGGCATGGCCATAAAATTCGTAAATATCACCTGAGGCCAAGGTGTCAGGTTGCAGGACATTGGCACTTGTGTGCTGAACGCCTTTGGGCAAAAGAGAGTCAACCACGCGTGCAAATACGGTGCGAATATGCAGGGGAAGAGTGGAAACCAAGAGCATTTGGTTTTCTTCGACCAAGTGAGGCAGAGCCTCATCGATAAACTGATGCAATCGGATGAGATCGCGTAGGGGAAAAGTTTTTTGCAGGGCATGGGCCAAGGTGGGAAGAAGACCTTCTATCGAGGGATTGTATTGAATGTTGCCATCCTGAAGAGGCAAAAAGGCAACGGTGCGCCCCTCGATTTTTTCGAGGACCAGATGTTGGGGGCCATGGAGGCCCCCAAGTAGTAGCAGAGGGCGTCCTTTGCGGTCGCAACGCCCAAACATGCGAGAGAGATATGAGGAATCTCGTACACACCTCCTGTCATCGGCAGCAAAGAGTTTTCCAATGTAGGCCCCAGGTTGCAAAAGAGGTAACATTTTTTCAGCAAGAGAGCTAATGGCATGCAACTCTAGTTTGATCTCCGCACGCAAATCTTTTTGGCTCATCACAATTTCTTTTGCCACCGCATTTAAACCCAGTTGTGCCAGTGTGCTTTTAAAATTAAACTGAATCCGATCGGCATCAATTTGGAAACCTAAAAAGGCAGCAGAAATACTTGAAATAACAAGCTCTACTTCAGCTCTTTTTTTTCCAAGAAGTTGGATTTTAGTGATGACTCCATCAGGGGAGACGAGATCAAAATGGCCAGGATATAGATAACTTGTATTCACCCTTGAAACTCTCTTGAGGATTATTATCTTCTATGTATAATTAGAGGGTTTAATTGAAAAGGAAAAAAATGAGCGTGCAAAAACCGAGAAGCTTGGGAATTCATGATGGCGCCTTTCATGCCGATGAGGTAACAGCCTCTGCACTATTGGTGATCTATGATCTTGTGGACCGCGATAAAATCATTCGTACCCGAGAGCCAGATAAGCTTGCTGTCTGCGAATATGTCTGTGATGTGGGGGGGATCTATGATGTTGAAAAAAAACGTTTTGACCACCATCAGGCGCAATATCAAGGAGACTTAAGTAGTGCTGGCATGGTGCTTCAGTTTTTAAAGCAAAATGGCACAATTACAGATCCAGTCTATGACTTTTTTAACAACACCCTCGTCAAGGGAGTTGATGCACATGATAATGGCCGCTCACCGCAATTGGTTGGGCTATGCAGTTTTTCTCATGTGATTGCAAATTTCAACCCTTGCTCCTACGATGCCACAGTAGCACAACAAGAGGCCTCCTTTCAGGAAGTTTTGAGCTTTGTAATCGGACACCTAACGCGTAATAAAGAGCGCTTTGAGTATAATTTGTCGTGTCAAAAGCTTGTGCAAACTGCAATGGCAGAGGGAAAACTCTGTTTGATGTTTGAAAAGGCGATCCCTTGGTTTGAAAGTTTTTTTGCCTTAGGGGGGCAAAAACATCCCGCCTGTTTCATCATTATGCCTACCCGTGAGGGGTGGAAGCTACGGGGAATTCCCCCAAATTACAAAGATCGCATGCGCGTACGCATTCCGCTGCCCAATGGCTGGGCGGGGCTGTTAGGAGAGCAATTGCAGGAGGCTTCAAAAATTGAGGGGGCCATTTTTTGCCATAAGGGGCGTTTTACCTCTGTCTGGAAAACAAAGCAAGATGCTATAAAAGCTCTTAAAATTGTTTTAAAAATGAATGGAAAGCTCTATGAAGACCCTATTTGAACAGATCATCGATGGTACGCTCGACTCGGAAAAAGTCTTTGAAAATAGCAAGGTGATTGCAATCAAAGATAAGTTTCCCAAAGCGCCCGTGCACTTATTAATCATTACAAAAAAAGTGATCCCGGATTTGCAATCGATGCAAGAGGAGGATCTGCCCTTACTACAAGAAGTTGTAAAAGTGGCGCAACAGTTAGCAAAAAAGTACAACCTTACAGAGGGTGGCTATCGCCTTTTGTCTAATAATGGAGCGGGTGCGGGGCAGACGATCTTTCACCTACATTTTCATTTGTTGGGCGGGCGTCCACTGGGAGAGATGGGTTAGATGACAGATTTTTTACCGCCTCAAAAAAGTGGGTTGATTGTAATCGATATGCAGACGGGCCTTGTGCCTCATATGGATCGAGGACATCAGATTTTGGATCGGATCGTCTTTATGCTTCAGTGTGCAGAGGTGCTCGAGCTTCCTATGTTTGCAACGGAGCAGGTGCCCGAGCGTCTGGGCCATATCCTTCCTTTACTTAAGGAGCAGGTAACCACGATTTACCCCAAGTGCACCTTTTCTGTGTACAGAGATGAGCCTATTCGAGTGGCCATTGAGCAGATGGATTGTTCCCATTTTATTTTGATGGGAGTCGAATCCCATATTTGTCTTTTGCAGACGGCCAAGGATTTAATCAAGGCCGGTAAAAAGGTAGTGGTTTGTAATGATGCCACCAGTTCGCGCTCTCTTTATGACTTTTCGACGGCTATGGGAGAGTTGCGCGATGTGGGTGCGCGTATTTCCAGCACAGAAACTGTTGTCTACGAGCTTCTACAAGAGGCTGGCACACCATTATTTAAAAAGATTCTTCCCATCCTAAAGCGCGATGTTTAAAGCTTTTGTTATCATTTTTTTGTTTGCTGTATCGGCTCTACATGCTGATGTGCAAAGTGGTGTACGGCGTGTGCATGCGCATCTTTTGATTCAAGATGTCAAGAGCGCTCTGCAAGAGGCGCGCAAGCTCGTGCAGGAATATCCGGATGTTCCGGAGGCTAAACGAGCGCTGATGAGTGCACTTGCAGCCGTGGGAGATGTCGATGGTTGGTTTGCACAGTGGCAGGGCAGCCATTTTGATGAGCAAACCTGTAAAAGTGACCGTATTTTATTTGAAGAGATCGCTTGGGGGGTTTTAAACCATGCTCGAAAAACGGGATCTCTTCAGCTGCGTGTGCTTGCATGCATTGGAGCTGGTTTAACGCGTGATGCCAATAGCCTGCCCTTTATTTTAGAGTGCCTGCGAGACTCAAATGCTCAATTGCGCGGTACGGCCGTAGAGCTTGCTTCCATGTATGGGGATGCGATTTTACGCCAACAGCTGATTACCATGTTTCATAAGGAAAAAATCCATCCAATACGTGTAGAGGTGATCCGTGCCTTTGGGCGTCTGAAGATGCAAAAGATGCGCCCACTTCTTCTTAAATCTTTAGAAAATAGTAAGTTGTGTTCGGACGAGAAAAGGGTAACGATCCAGGTTTTAGCAGAGATGACCGAGACGATCAATGAGGATGATCTGCAGCACCTGTTGTTAAGTAAGCGCTCTGCTTTGAGGGTTTGTGGCATCGAAATGGTTGCCCAGTGTGAATTGCGGGGGCAAGAGGGAAATTTACTAAAGCTTGGTTACGACTCTCATCCTCAGGTTCGTGCGGCTGCGCTAAAGGCAATGGGGATTTTGCGTTTAGACAAAGGCAACCCTGATGTGGTGCGCTGTGTACAGCACCATCTCATGAGTCCTGATCCCGAGGTTTCAGTGACGGCGGCCTGGTTTGCTCAGATCATTGGCCTAAAAAAGGGAGCTGAGAGGTTGAAGCATTGGATTTATAAGGGTGATTCAGACAGCAGTGCACTGGCCGCCGCAGCTATTGCTGCTTGTGGGCCTTATGGGATCTCTTTGGCGCAAGATTTGTTGCAGGAGGTAGAAAATCCTTTTGTCCGCGCAAACATTGCTTTTGCTCTATTAGGCCAGCGTGAGCAGGTGCAGGAGGCGTGCTCTGTTCTTGCTGAGGCGTTGAATATCTCGAGTTTAAGGTGGATGGCAGAGCCTTGTGTGGGAGGGCTTTTTGTCCCTTTAAAGCAGAGTACCGTTTGCCATCAAAGAGCGATTCCCAATTTCCCAAAGTTACTCGACCAAGTGGTGCGTTTACAGATGTGTGCTTTGCTAGCACTTTTGGATTATCCCGATGCATCAGAGGCGCTGCGTGATTTTTTGTATAAGGGGTATTGGCAGGTAACTGGGCTTGCAGCAGAGTTGATGTTAGAGGAGGCTGATGAGGAAGCACTTGTCTACATTCGTCCTCTTTTGGAGGATCCCGATCCCAAAGTGCGTACAGAGGCTGCGGTTATTTTGGCGGTTTGGGGGCGCGATCCTACGGCTACCCAAGGGTTGATTGATAGTTATGAGGGGGCAAGTTTGGAGCTCAAGATTAAGATTTTAGAATCCATGTCTCGCCTAAAGGATACAACCATCCTTCCTTTTTTAGTCGATTGCTTGCAGGAGTCTTCTCTCATCTTAAAGGTGATAGCAGCTTCGGTTTTGCTTCAAACTTTGAACAAATGATTCCATTTTTGCTTTAATTTGCTATAGTCAAAAAATATGGAGCAGAAGCAGAAAATCCAAGAGATTCAAAAGCGGTTAAAAGAGCACGGGATTGATGGCTGGTTGCTCTATGACAACCATGGTTCCAACCGATTTATCCGAGAGCTGCTTGAGATCCCAGCGCACCTTGTTCTGACGCGCCGCTTTTTTTACTGGATCCCTAAATCCGGTGAGCCAGAATTGATCGTGCATCAAATCGAAGCACAAAGTTTGGGTTTTTTAACGGGTAAAGTACATTCCTATCTTTCTTGGGAGCAGTTGGATCAAGCAATTGTTGCGATGATCAAAAACAACAAAACAATTGCAATGGAATACTCGCCAAACAATCGCAATCCCTATGTCTCCATTGTCGATGCTGGCACCTTTGAGCAGGTAGCCCAAACGGGTGCCGAGATCATTAGTTCTGATGATCTTTTACAACATTTTACAAGTGTCCTTGATGAGGATCAAATTGCAAGTCATCTAGATGCTGCCAAGGTGGTCGCAAAAACTGTCGAGCGTGCCTGGGATCTGATTGCAGATCGTTTGCGCAAAGATAAAGTGATCACAGAATATGATGTGCAAAAATTCATCTTAAGTGAATTTTCAGCGCTCAATTATATCACCGACAGCGGCCCCTGCTGCTCCGTCAACCAACATAGCGCCTTGCCTCACTACCAAGCAGGAAAAAAGAGCGCTCAGAAGATCGATCGAGGGGATTTTATTTTAATTGATCTTTGGTGCAAAAAAAATGTTGCCCATGGAGTCTATGCCGACATTACCCGCGTGGCAGTGGCGGCCCCCGAGCCCACACCTAGACAAGAAGAGGTTTTTGATATTGTCAATGTTGCCCAAAGTAAGGGGATAGCCCTCATTAAGGATGCAATGCGCGCAAAAAAGACGATCCGTGGCTTTGAGGTAGATGATGTCTGTCGTGGATATATTGAAGAGAAAGGGTATGGCGCTTTTTTCACCCATCGTACGGGGCATAACATTGACACCAACGTGCATGGAGCGGGCGCCCACTTAGATCATTTGGAAACAGTGGATCATCGTAAACTTTTGCCTGGTACGATTTGCTCAGTTGAACCTGGGATCTATTTACCGCAAGAATTTGGAGTGCGCTTAGAGCACAACGTTTTGATTGATCATGCCTCCAATGTGCAGGTGACTGGAAAGCAAGAAAATGAGATCAGGTGTTTGCTATGAGATATCTACTGCTATTTTTACTCTTGTTTCAGACAACTGTTGGGATGGGGTTGTATTACACGCGCAATGGGCGCGAGCCCTATGGATGGTGGGGTAGTGCCGAATACCTCTATATGTGGCGAGAGAAACGTTTTTATCCACCCTTGGCATCAACTGGAGTGATAGGAGATCCAGGAGTAGAGATCTTATTTGGAGATGCCTTTGTGGGAACAGGGGCGCGTCCTGGAATGCGCTTTGATGCTGGGATTTGGTTGACGCCCTGTGTGGGAGGTGGTGGGGGATTTATCCTTCTTGCCAATCAGGGAGTCAGTTATAATACCAATACTGACCTGCAGCCCAATCTTGCACGTCCCTTTTTGGATGCTTCGAATAACAATGCGCCCGAAGCCCTTGTTTTAACGGACCCTGGCTCTTTAGATATTGATACAAGCAACCATCTTTGGATGATGGATTTATATGCTTCCTATCGAAAATTTCATTTCAATCGACTCTCGTTAGATTTTTTAGCTGGTTTTTTGTTTAGCCGTCTCAATGATGATGCAGACATTCACAGTAGCTCAGATGAAGGAGGGCTCCTAATTTTGCGCGATCGCACCGATCGCTTTAATATCACCAACGATTACTGGGCCGGGATGGTAGGTGGGGTGGCAGAGTGGGCAACCTCTGCTTGGAGTGTAAAAGCATGGGGCAAATTGGGTCTTGGAAATATGCTTTTTAAAAGTGATATTTCTGGAGAGCTTATTGAAACGATTGGAGGGATTTCAACACACACAGAGGGAGGTTTTTTAACTTCTGATGTGAACATTGGCAAACACTTTGATAGTCAGTTTGAGCTTGTATCTATTGTGGGGGCCAATGCGAGTCTGCGTCTTTTGTGCAACTTGCACCTGACTGCGGGATATTTGTGGATTTACTATCCATCTGTTGCCTTAGCGGGGCGTCAGATCAATATACAACGGGAGCCGATCCAGCCCTTTGTATTAGAGACTACAAGCTTTTGGGTGCACGGCTGGACGTTGGGTCTTGCACTTATTTATTGACCATTATGACACCAATTCCGTTTTAGACTTGACTATTACGGAATTGGTGTCATAATGGTCAATATGAAGAGAGCCCTCCAAAAATACATTTCTGAAGATTTACCAAAAAAAATCATTCTAATTAGTGGGCCCAGGCAAACAGGTAAAACCACTGTTTCAAAGCAGCTTAACGATGATTACGATTATTTTAATTATGATTCGAAGGAAGATCGGCTCGCAATCCAACAAAAAAATTGGGATAGGTCGAAGCAACTAATTATTTTTGATGAGCTTCACAAGATGAAACAGTGGAAACGGTGGTTAAAGGGAGTGTTTGATACCGAAGGTATTCCACCTCAAATTTTAGTCACAGGGAGTGCTAAGCTCGACATTCACAAAAGGGTTGGTGATTCGCTGGCAGGGCGATACTTTCAGTACCGCCTTCATCCCTTTGATTTAAAAGAAATAGACCAATTTTTGGATGTCAGTTTAGAGGAGGGCTTTGAAACCCTATGGCATTGCAGTGGTTTCCCAGAGCCTTTTTTAGAGGGAAGTAAAACCTATTATAGACGTTGGCGCCAAAGTCATATAGACATTATCTTGCGGCAGGATTTAATCGATCTATCATCTGTTCGTGATATTGAGTCTGTGCAAACGCTTGTCTTGCTTTTGAGTCAGCGGGCTGGATCAACCGTTTCATATGCAAATCTGGCTCGAGATCTCGATCGTGACCCTAATACGATTAAACGTTGGCTGCAGCTTCTAGAAAACCTTTATATTATCCATCGAGTGACTCCATATAATCGAAATATTGCGAGATCATTGAAAAAAGAACCAAAATTTTATTTTTATGATCATGCGCTTGTAGAGGATGCAGGGGCTCGGCTTGAGAATATTGTAGCAAATGCCTTAAAAAAGGAGTTGCATTTTCTTGAAGATACACAAGGGATTAAGGGGACTCTTCACTATCTCAGAACTAAGGATGGACAAGAGCTGGATTTTTTGGTGAATTTGGATGCAACCCCCACGCACCTTATTGAAGTGAAGATGGGAAATAGCAATTGTGCTCGTGGATTTCAACATTTTGGTCATTTATTCCCCAATGCCCTGCACCTGCAGCTAGTCAAAAACCTTTCACGTGACAAGTCTTTGCCAAATGGACTTCTCATTAAGAGGCTCATTCCCTGGCTAGCAAAATTCTCTCTTTTGGGGTAGAGATGAATTGGGTGTTTACCTATAATTACTCGTATGAAACAAGAAAAAGGCTCAGTTTTAGGAGCCACCTTTTTAGTCGCAGGTACATGTATTGGGGGAGGCATCCTGGCTCTGCCAGTTGCCACAGGACAAGCGGGCTTCTTTCCCTCAACCCTATTTATGCTGATCGGCTGGGCCTTCATGACCCTCACCGCTCTCTTTTTAGTCGAAATTAATATGTGGATGCCAGAGGGCGCCCACTTTGTAACCATGGCCTCTAGGCTGCTTGGCCCTCTCGGTAAGGCCGCTGCTTGGATTTTGTACCTCTTTGTTGGCTATGCATCCCTTGTTGCCTACACAGCAGGAGGGGGAGATCTCTTTGCTGTTGGGATCAATAAATTTTTAGGTTTTGTGGTGGACCCACGCTTGGCGACCTTCTTGTTTGTTGCAATTTTTGGCTTTGTTGTCTACTTAGGCAATGTCATGGTGGGACGCGTCAATACCTTTTTGATGGTTGGTCTGATTGTCTCCTATTTTTTACTCATTTCTACAGGTAGCTCATCTATTCGCTGGAGCAATCTGGTGAGAAAAGAGTGGGGGAGTACCTTGCTAGCAGTGCCCCTCTTACTGACTATTTTTAGCTTTCAGACGATTGTGCCCAGTTTAAGTATTTATCTTAAAAAAGATGGCAGAGCTTTGCGTCTTGCGATCATTTGCGGAACAACGCTTGCTCTGATTGTCTACTTGATTTGGCAGGCGCTCGTTTTGGGCACTGTTTTGGTAGATGGGGATTATGGATTGGCCAAAGCGCTTGCCATGGGAAAACCAGCGACCGACTTTTTAGGTGTGGCTACCGGGCGTCCCTGGCTGCAATCATTAGCTGATTTTTTTGCATTTTTTGCTCTTGTAACCTCCTTTTTAGGAATTGCATTGGGATTATTTGATTTTTTGTCAGACAGTCTGAAAATCAAACCGCGCAAAAGTGGCGGGATTGCCCTTTTAGCCCTCATTGTGATTCCGACCCTCTTTTTTGCTCTTGTGATGGAGCGCGTCTTTTTGACGGCTTTGGATGCCACAGGAGGGCTTGGAGACTCTTTGCTGAATGGTTTGTTGCCTGCTTTAATGCTTTGGGTGGGTCGTTATCACAAAAAATTCCACTCAGAATTTAAGACATTTGGTGGAAAACCTCTCTTGGTTTTTGTAATGGTATGGGCAATTTTTGTCTTAACAATTGAGCTATTAGGTAAATTTGGCCTAATGGCCTCTCTGGGCTAGCATAGTAAACCCAATATTCAGGTTAAATCTAGTTCCAGGTGATGTAATTCGCGCGGATCATGTTTGAATAAAAGTATTCTTTCTTAGGCCTGCAGGGCCGTCATGTTACAGCCTAGGTCGAACGCAGTGAGGCCTAGGTAGAGACGGAACTTCAATTTGAGTCCTGCAGGGACGATATATAGTCGATTCAATTTAGAGTGACACACTCAAGTGTCAGATTTTGAAGTTAGGGGAAGCTTGGAGAACGAAGGTTACCATAGTTGGTTTGCGAGTTCGAAAGCAATGCCTAGCTTTAAAAGATGGTGCTTGAGTGTGTCACTCTAAATTGAATCGACTATATATTGGATTCGGTGGTGAAGGGTCTATTGTGGACACAAGCAAGTGAGCGCTTGCTGCTTCATTTTTAAATAGAGACTCATCACACCATTGGAGCGGCCAGGCGTAAGCGCTGTAAAAATCCCAATCTCCTCTAAAACAGTTGGGGCCTCTTTTAAGATGATCTCAGCACTCTGCCCGCTATAGAGAAAAATTAAAATAGCCGCAAGACCTGATGAGATAAGCGCATCAGAATAGGCATTAAAATAGAGTTTTTCCTCTTTTATCTCAGAGGCAAGATACATGATGCTTTGGCACCCCTGGACCAAATTGGCCTCTATCTTGAGCTTGGCATCAAAAGGTTTGAGCTTTTTGCTCCACTGCATGATTCGTTGGTAAAGCTCTTCAGGTGAGTGGAGGGAGTTGAATTCTTTTTTTAATAACTTTTGGTTTTGTGAAAAACTCATAGGGAGATCTCTATGGGAGGTTGTTGGGGCTCTTCATCCGTTGGGAGGGGGGTCACGATATGATTGCCCATGATAAAGCCTAAAGCGCCTCCAATATAGGGGAAGTGGGGAAGGGTATGAATATAAAGAGCTACCATCACTGAGATAAAAAGGTAGTTCATGACTGGATCTTCAATCCGTTCTAAAAAGTTTTTTTGCAACCAGCTCCAACAGCTTGTAGGGCTCTCACTATTGATATTGACAATGATGCCAGATAAAATCCCTATCCCACTACCTGCTGCTAGTGAGATAGCCAAAGGCTCACCTACCTCTTCCCAGCCATGCATCGAGCTTGCGGCAAGAACAATGGCCACAAGGGCGATTGTATGAATAAAAATTGATTTATAGTTCTTCTCTATAAATTCTTTGGTGCTAGCTGCTCCAGAGCGGCAAGCGTCTGCTGCGGCAGAATCGTTTGCTCTCTGACAGGCGGATTGAAGGGCTTCACAAATTTGCATGCACCTATTATATTTGACCTATTTTTTAAAAACAATCGTCTTTTGTTGACAGTAATTAGGAAGTCAAGTTTAATTTTGCTAATTTTAAATTATTGGGAGATAGAAGCACAGGGCAATGGTAAAAGAAGATACAATTAAAATTGAGGGAGTTGTCGAAGAATTACTTCCCAATATGCACTTTAGGGTCACACTAGAAAATAAGATGAGTGTGATTGCCCATCTATCTGGAAAAATGCGTATGCGCAACATTAGGGTTCTTGTAGGAGACCGGGTTAGCATCGAGATGTCGCCCTACGATTTATCAAAGGCGCGCATCGTCTATCGCCATCGCTAGCGCAACTTTTTTGCAGCGATCAATGTTCTGTTTGCATTTTTTTTGATCACTCGATAAGCTTTATAACTTTTGAGGGATCGGGCCCAGATAGCTCAGGGGTAGAGCACTTGCATGGTAAGCAAGCGGTCGTAGGTTCAATTCCTATTCTGGGCAGAAGAAATAAAAAAAACATATGAAACAACAACAAAAACAAGAGGAAATCTAATGGCAAAGGAGCAGTTTCAAAGAAATAAGCCACACGTCAACATTGGAACCATTGGTCACGTGGACCATGGAAAGACAACGCTTACAGCAGCAATTACAAAGGTTCTTGCTGAAAAAGGTGGAGCAGATTTTAGAGATTACAACTCAATCGACAACACACCAGAAGAAAAATCACGTGGAATTACGATTAATTCAAGTCACGTTGAGTATGAAACACCAGATCGTCACTACGCACACGTAGACTGTCCAGGTCACGCCGACTATGTTAAAAACATGATTACAGGTGCTGCCCAAATGGATGGAGCTATTTTGGTTGTAGCTGCTACAGATGGTGCGATGCCTCAAACAAAAGAGCACATTTTGCTTGCAAGACAGGTTGGTGTCCCATCGATTGTTGTTTTCTTGAACAAAGTAGACATGATTGGCGAAAGCGACCAAGAGTTGATTGAGCTTGTTGAAATGGAACTTGCAGAGCTTCTCGAAGAGAAGGGATACAATGATTGCCCAATTATTAAGGGGTCAGCTTTGAAGGCGCTTGAGGGTGAAGAGAAGTATGTGAATGCAATTGTTGAGTTGATGACATCTGTGGATGCACACATTCCAACACCACAGCGTGATGTTGATAAGCCTTTCCTTCTTCCTGTAGAAGATGTCTTCTCTATTTCTGGACGTGGTACTGTTGCGACAGGTCGTGTAGAAAGAGGTGTTGTTAATATTAACGACAAGCTTCAAATTGTTGGTTTGCGTGAAACACGTGAGACTGTTGCAACAGGTCTTGAGATGTTTAACAAGTTACTTGACGAAGCAAGAGCGGGTGAAAACGTAGGTATTTTGCTACGTGGTATCGGTAAAGAAGATATCGAGCGTGGTATGGTTCTTTGTGCACCTAACACTGTTACTCCTCACAAAAAGTTTAAGGGTACGGTTTATATTCTTAAAAAAGATGAGGGTGGACGTCATAAGCCCTTCTTTTCTGGGTACAGACCACAATTTTACTTTAGAACAACGGACGTAACAGGCACAGTAACTCTTCCAGAAGGAACTGAGATGGTCATGCCTGGTGATAACGTTGAGATCACTGGTGAACTTCTTGTTCCTATTGCGATGGAAGAAGGAATGCGTTTTGCGATTAGAGAGGGTGGACGTACAATTGGTGCGGGTACTGTTTCTGAGATTATCGAGTAAGCGTGTAACAATTTTGATGGGGGATCGATCCCCCATCAAAAGGTTGAAGTGTATAAAAGTTTGAGGGTGTGTAGCTCAGTTGGCTAGAGCAGCGATCTCCAAAGTCGCCGGTCGGGGGTTCGAATCCCTCCGCACTCGCAATATGATTGCAAAGACAAAGCGGAGTTTGGGGGAGCAACATGCGAAGTGGTCAAAAAGCGATAGTGAAGATGGATGTCAACAAGAAGCAATCTAAAGTTGCAACAAAATCAGATGGCAAGAAGTTGCTCAACTTTTTTAAGGATGTCAAGCAAGAGCTTGGAAGGGTTGAGTGGACGAGTAAGGATGAGTTAAAGGTTTACGTAAAAATTGTTTTGGTGAGTACCTTTTGTTTTGCAATGGGTGTTTATTTAGTAGATCTCGCTATTCGTGGCGTGCTCGGTGGCATTAACATGCTATTTGGCTAAAGTCGAAAGGCAAGGATTAAATTTTTGCTAACACAGTTTGAAAATCAAAAAAATAAGGAACTGCGTAGTCCCATGCATAAGTGGTATGTAGTACAAGTATTTACAGCTCAGGAAAAGAAAGTTAAAAAGAACCTCGAGGAATTTATAGATTCTTCTGGGATGACTGATTTAATTGAGACAATTCTTCTCCCAACAGAAAATGTTATGGAGATGAAAAAGGGAGAGCAGAAGGTCTCTGAAAAGCGCATTTGGCCCGGTTACGTATTGGTCAAGATGGAATTAACCGATGACACATGGCAATATATTAAGAATACCAACGGAGTGATTGATCTTCTCGGTGGTGAAAAGCCTACCGCATTGACTGATCATGAGGTGGAGGAGATCTTGCAAGAGCTTCAGGATAAAAAGGGTGAAGTTCGTCAAAAGCACTCTATTTCGATAGGGGACCGCGTAAAGATCACAGAAGGTGTCTTTGTAAACTTTATTGGAACTGTTTCTGAAGTATTTCATGATAAAGGCAGATTAAGTGTTATGGTCTCTATTTTTGGTAGGGATACACGGGTAGATGACTTAGAATTTTGGCAAGTAGAGGAAGTGGAGCTGGGTTCTGAGGAGTAAAGTGCATGAAATTTTCAAGAAAGTGAAAAAGTACTGTAGTCTAAATTGATCTATTCTTATAATACACGGCTCATGAATGTCTAGATTGCACGTAGTAGGAAAACTTTAGATTTCAAAAATAAACTCGATTTTGGCGCTTGGTAAAGGGACGATCCAAATTTAATAGGACATAGGAGTAGAAAAAAAAGATATGGCTAAGAAGGTTGTTAAGCAGATTAAACTTCAGATTCCCGCAGGGAAGGCAAATCCAGCCCCTCCTATTGGTCCAGCGCTTGGAGCTTGTGGTGTGAATATCATGGGTTTTTGTAAGGAATTTAATGCTAAAACGCAAGACAAGGCGGGTGACATATTACCTGTGGTGATCACGGTTTATGCAGATAAGAGTTTTACATTTATCACAAAAGAGCCGCCGGTATCGAAGTTGATTTTAAAATCAGTGGGTATTGAATCAGGTTCTCAGATGCCAAACAGAGATAAAGTGGGCACATTGAGCCGAGCGCACTTAAAAGAGATTGCGCAAAGAAAGATGGCAGATATGGGCGTACTTGGTCTGGATGCAGCGGAGGCAATGGTTGCTGGTACTGCGAAAAGCATGGGTATTGAGATTGAAGCTGCAGGGGATGCAAAGTAAATATTTAGCAGGAAAAGATTGGACATAAAGCTATGACAAAATTGAGTAAGCGCATGAGCGCAATTGAGAAAAAAATAGATGAAGCGAAAGAGCTCTACACCCTTAATGAGGCAGTCTCATTACTAAAGGAGTGTCCTGAGGTGAAGTTTGATCAAACGATAGACATTGCGATCAAACTAGGTGTAGATCCAAAAAAATCTGATCAGCAAGTGCGTGGTACGGTTGCTCTGCCTCATGGTACAGGCAAGACGATCTCTGTTCTTGTTTTTGCCAGAGGGGAGAAAGTAAAGGAAGCGGAAGCTGCTGGAGCTGATTTTGCAGGCAGTGACGAACTTCTGGAAAAGGTTAAGGGTGGATGGACACAATTTGATGCTGTGATTGCCACTCCAGATATGATGAGAGAAGTTGGTAAATTAGGTAAGGTTTTGGGACCTCGTGGATTAATGCCAACTCCAAAGGGTGGTACTGTTACACAGGATGTAGCAAAAGCTGTCGCAGAGATTAAAGCAGGAAAGATTGAGTTTAAACTAGACCGCAATGCTGTGTATAGCACAGGTGTTGGCAAGGTCTCCTTTGAGCCCAAAAAAATCATTGAAAACATTCATACTGTATTGGTGGCGCTTATGCGCGCAAAGCCGGCAGCAGCAAAGGGAGCGTACGTACAAAATTTCGTGCTTTCTTCCACAATGGGGCCTGGTCTAAAGATAGATCCAAAGGAAATTCCAACAGTTTAACTTAATACGAAGGACACTATTATGAGAGAAGGAAAGCAGCTTCTGCTCGAAGAGATAAGAGAGAAAATTGAGAGTTCCAATGGATTTGTACTAGCAAGCTATAGTGCGTTGAATTCGCAAGTTAACCGTGAACTTCGCAATAAAATTGCAGAGTTCAATGGTGATCTAGAGATCGTGCGCAAGCGTTTGTTTGTAAAAGCATTGGAAGTGGGTGGTACCTCATTAGAGGGAATCAGCTTAGAGGGACATATTGGCGTCTTTTTTGCAAAGGATGAACCATTAGAATTGCTGAAGGCAGCAGTAAACTTTAGTAAAGATTACAAAGACAACCTGAAGATCATGGGCGGATTAATTGACAATGAAGTTGTCAATGCTGTTGATATTCAAGTTTTGGCAACATTACCATCATTAAAAGAGCTGCGAGGTCAGTTTGTTGGATTGATCGAGGCTCCGATGGCACAAACTGTAAGTACAGTTCAATCAATGTTGACATCTCTTCTGTACTGTATTGAAGCAAAAAGTAACAAGTCCGAATAAATTTAAATGTAAATAATCTTAAAAGGGGTATACCGTGGCAGACAACCTAGAACAAATCGTAGAAACACTTAGTGAACTAAAAGTAACTGATCTAGCAAAGCTTAAGAAGCTTTTGGAAGAGAAGTGGGATGTGACAGCAGCAGCACCTGCGGCAGTTATGGCGGCAGCACCAGCAGCTGGCGGCGACGCACCTGCAGCAGCAGAGTCTACTGACTTCCAAGTAACGCTTGCAGAATCACCAGCTGATAAAAAAATCGCAGTGATTAAAGTTGTTAGAGAAGTAACAGGCTTAGGGCTTAAAGAAGCGAAGGATATCGTAGAGGGTGCACCTCAGGTCTTAAAAGAGAGTGCTCCTAAAGCAGAAGCTGAAGAGATCAAAAAGAAGATCGAAGCTGCTGGCGCAAAAGCTGCACTTAAAGGTCTTTAAAATACAGACATCACTTTTTGAGTTTTGAGAAATCTAGAGCCAATATTTGGTTCTAGATTTCATTTGTAAAACCGTATATATTCCCCCCAACGTATAAACAATGGGAGGGATTTTAAAATAATTATCTAAACCTTTAGATTTTTTATTAGAAGTTTTTGATGTTTAAAGAGTTGTTGAGTAGCCCTAGTGGTGGGTTTGTATAGCCTCAATCAACTACAATTCAGATTGCTAATCATTTAAGTTAGGGAGCAGGCACACATGCTGAAAAGAAGACCGGAAAGAATCAGTTTTATGGAGAAGGATGAAATCATCGACCTTCCCAATCTGATCGAGGTACAGATTAAGTCATACGAGCAATTTTTACAATCAGATGTCTTTCCAGATGAACGTGAAAATATAGGTCTTCAAGAGGTTTTCAGTGAGATTTTCCCGATTAAGTCCTACGACGAAAAAACAGTCATTGAGTACTTGTCATACAATTTGGGTGTTCCCAAGTATGAACCTCAAGAGTGTATCCGTCGTGGAATTACCTACAATGTTACCTTAAAGGTACGTTTCCGATTAACAGATGAGACGGGGATTAAGGAAGAAGAGGTCTACATGGGGACCGTCCCTGTCATGACAGATAAGGGAACCTTTATCATCAATGGTGCAGAGCGCGTAATTGTCTCTCAGTTGCACCGCTCTCCTGGCATTAACTTTGAGCAAGCGCGCCACCCTAAAGGCACGATGCTCTTTTCCTTCCGAGTCATTCCTTATCGTGGTAGCTGGTTAGAGGCTGCCTTTGATATCAATGATATGATCTACGTCTATGTGGATCGTAAAAAAAGACGTCGTAAAATCTTAGCCTCTACTTTTATTCGTGCTTTAGGTTTTTCTTCTGATGCAGACATTATTGAAGAATTTTTCCAGGTAAATGAGCATAAGGTTAAGAGTGAAAAGGATTTCGCTAATTTAGTAGGTAAAATTTTAGCCGAAGATGTAGCTGATGAGGCAAGCGGGATTGTCTATGGCAAAGCGGGTGAAAAATTAAGCACGGCGATGCTCAAGCGCATTTTGGATACAAAGATCGACCTTGTGCGTGTTGCTGAGGATGCGGATGAAAACCATCCGATTATCAAGATGTTGGCAAAAGATCCTACGGACTCTTATGAGGCTGCATTAAAAGACTTTTACCGAAAGATTCGCCCAGGCGAGCCAGCGACTCTATCGAATGCACGTGCTGTGATTATGCGCCTCTTTTTTGATCCTAAGCGCTACAATTTGGGACGTGTGGGCCGTTATAAATTAAACCGCAAGCTTGGCGAAGAGATTACTGACGAATCGATTTCCACTGTGACTCTTAAAAAAGAGGATGTCATTGGCGCCATCAAGTACTTGATTCGCCTCAAGCAAGGTGATGATAGTGCCTACATCGATGACATTGACCATCTAGGTAACCGCCGTGTCCGCTCTGTGGGTGAGTTGATTCAAAATCAGTGCCGTATTGGTTTGGCGCGCATGGAAAAAATAATTCGTGAGCGGATGAATCTCTTTGATTTTTCTTCGGATACACTTACGCCAGGAAAGATTGTTTCAGCAAAGGGATTAGCTGGAGTCTTAAAGGACTTTTTTGGAAGGTCTCAGCTTTCTCAGTTTATGGACCAAACAAATCCGGTCGCAGAGCTTACGCACAAACGACGTCTGTCGTCCTTAGGGCCAGGGGGGCTAAACAGAGAGCGAGCAGGTTTTGAGGTACGAGACGTTCACTCGAGTCATTATGGACGTATTTGCCCTATCGAGACTCCAGAGGGACCGAACATTGGATTGATTACCTCCTTGTCCTCATTTGCGAAGATCAACGAATTTGGATTTATCGAGACTCCCTATTTAATCGTTAAAGATGGGGTGGTGACAGAAGAGATTGAGTACATGACAGCAGATGTGGAAGAGCAGTGCATTATTGCGCAGGCATCAGCTGAATTGGATGAATTTAAAATGTTTGCCAAGGATCTTTGTTGGGCGCGTCATCGTGGCGAGGCTCTCGAATATGATACAGAACGCGTTACGCATATGGAGGTCTCTCCTAAGCAGCTTGTATCGATTGTGACGGGTTTGATTCCATTTTTGGAACATGATGATGCCAACCGTGCCTTGATGGGCTCTAATATGCAAAGACAGGCTGTGCCGTTGCTTAAAACCGAAGCTCCTATTGTGGGAACTGGGTTAGAGGCGCGCGCTGCTAAAGACTCTGGTGCTGTGGTTGTGGCGACAGAAGATGGCGTCGTTGACTATGTTGATGGCTTTAAGGTTGTCATTGCCTCAGAGAAAAATTTGATGGACAAGAAGGTTTATACTTTCAAAAAGTTCATGCGTTCAAATGCAGGTACGTGTGTCAATCAGCAACCACTTTGTCAAGTGGGAGATAAAATCAAAGCTGGTGACATTATCGCCGATGGCCCTGCGACCGAAAGAGGTGAGGTGGCACTTGGTAAAAATGTCTTGGTCGCCTTTATGCCTTGGTTAGGGTACAACTTTGAGGATGCGATTATCATTTCCGAAAAGTTGGTCCGTGAGGATGCCTACACCTCGATTTACATCGAAGAATTTGAAATTACAGCGCGTGATACCAAACTAGGTAAAGAGGAGATCACACGCGATATTCCTAATGTCTCTGAGGAGGCACTTGCAAATCTTGGAGAGGATGGCATTATCCGTATAGGAGCTGAGGTTAAGCAGGGAGATATTTTAGTTGGTAAGATTACACCTAAATCTGAGACAGAGCTTGCTCCTGAAGAGCGCCTTTTGCGTGCCATCTTTGGAGAAAAGGCTGCCGATGTTAAGGATGCATCCTTAACAGTGCCCCCTGGTACAGAAGGGGTTGTGATGGATGTAAAGGTCTTTAGTCGCAGGGATCGTCTTTCAAAGAGTGACGATGAGCTCATTGAGGAGGCATCGCATCTAAAGGATCTTCAAAAAGAGTACAAATTTCAGTGTGCCAACTTAAAGCTCGAGCGTCGTGAAAAGTTAGGTGCCCTGCTTCTGAATGAGGCAGCTCCTGCTCCTATTATTCACCGCCGTACAGCGGAGGAGATTATTGCTCAGGGGCATGAGTTTGATCAAGATAGCATTGAGACCCTTGAAAATGAAGAGCCTGTAGATTTGATTATGGAGCAGAATGATCTTTATGATCATTTCCGTGAGATTTTGCGTGAATCTGAGGTTAACCTACAGAAACTAGAGCAGACCTACAAGACAGAAGTTGAGCAGATGCGCAAAGGTGACACAGATCTAGAAGCTGGTATCATGCGCCAAGTAAAGGTCTACATTGCCTCCAAGCGTAAGTTGCAAGTTGGTGATAAGATGGCGGGCCGCCATGGTAACAAAGGGGTTGTATCCAAAATTGTTCCAGAGGCAGATATGCCTTACATGCCAAATGGCGAAACCATCGAAGTGATTTTGAATCCTTTGGGTGTGCCATCTCGTATGAACATTGGACAGCTTTTGGAGACACACCTTGGTTTTGCTGCCAAAAAAGCTGGCTTATGGGCTAAATCTCCTGTCTTTGAAGGTTTTCCTGAGGAGAGAATTTGGGAGATGATGCGCGAGCAAAATCTACCAGATGATGGTAAATCATATTTGTATGATGGCCGTACGGGGGAGCGTTTTGATGCTCGTGTGGTTATTGGCTACATTTACCTTCTTAAGTTGAGCCACCTTGTTGCCGACAAGATTCATGCGCGCTCGATTGGTCCTTACTCGCTTGTTACCCAGCAGCCATTGGGTGGTAAGGCACAACGTGGTGGACAGCGATTTGGTGAGATGGAAGTATGGGCTTTGGAAGCGTATGGTGCAGCTCATCTGCTACAGGAAATTTTAACGGTCAAGTCGGATGATGTGACTGGACGTACAAAAATTTACGAGTCGATTGTGAAGGGTGAAAATACACTTGACTCTGGAACACCTGAATCCTTTAACGTATTGATTAAGGAGATGCAGGGACTTGGACTTGATGTTAAAACAATGACAGTTGATGAAGCCTAGGGCTTTTAAAGTAAGAAAAATGTTAGGAGAATTTGCATGACCGATAGTATTCCTCAGAAAGAGGTTTTTGATAAGTTAAAGATTGGTGTTGCCTCAGATGTTGTCATTAAGGACAAGTGGTCACGTGGAGAGATAAAAAAACCCGAGACTATCAACTATCGTACTTTTAAGCCTGAAAAGGGTGGTCTTTTTTGTGAGAAAATTTTTGGTCCCACAAAGGACTGGGAGTGTGCTTGCGGAAAATACAAAAAGATTAAGCACAAAGGGATCATTTGCGACCGTTGTGGTGTGGAGGTAACTCTTTCCAAGGTACGTCGCGAACGTATGGCCCACATTGAGCTTGCGGTTCCAATCGTACACATCTGGTTCTTCAAGACGATGCCATCTTGCATTGGAAATGTTTTGGGAATGACATCTGCTGATTTAGAGCGGGTGATCTACTACGAAGAGTACATCGTGATTGATCCCAAGCAGACAGAGCTTGAAAAGAAGCAGCTTTTAAATGACGCAGAGTACCGAGAGGCTCAAGAGCAATGGGGCAAGGATGCCTTTGTTGCCAAAATGGGTGGAGAAGCAATTCAACAGCTTTTGGCATCTGAGGATTTAAAGGGTCTTTTGGTTGAACTAAAGGATAAGTTGAAGCGTACCAAGTCGATGCAAGCGCGCATGAAGCTTGCAAAGCGTTTAAAGATCGTAGAGGGCTTTGAGACATCAACCAATGAGCCTGGTTGGATGGTAATGAAGTCTGTCCCTGTAATTCCACCTGATCTTCGTCCTCTTGTACCCCTCGATGGTGGCCGTTTTGCTACCTCCGACTTAAACGATTTATATCGCCGTGTCATTAACCGCAACAATCGTTTGAAGGCAATTTTACGTCTTAAAACGCCTGATGTGATTGTGCGCAATGAAAAGAGAATGTTGCAGGAGGCAGTGGATGCTCTCTTTGATAATGGACGTCATGGCCATCCTGTAATGGGTGCGGGCAATCGACCTCTGAAATCTCTTTCTGAAATGTTGAAGGGAAAAAGTGGTCGATTTAGACAAAACCTTTTGGGTAAGCGTGTTGACTACTCAGGGCGCTCTGTGATTATGGTGGGACCTGAGCTTAAATTTAACCAGTGTGGTCTTCCTAAGGAGATGGCGCTTGAGCTTTTTGAGCCATTTATTGTAAAGCGTCTTAAGGATTTGGGTTATGTGTATACAATTCGCTCAGCCAAAAAGATGATCCAGCGCGGTGTGACCGAGGTTTGGGATGTTTTAGAGGAGATCATTAAGGGACACCCTGTCTTACTAAACCGTGCGCCTACATTGCACAGGTTAGGGATTCAGGCCTTTGAGCCAATTTTGATCGAAGGTAAGGCGATTCGTATTCACCCCCTTGTTTGTGCTGCCTTTAACGCCGACTTTGATGGTGACCAAATGGCGGTGCACGTGCCTCTATCGATTGAGGCGCAATTGGAAGCTAAAATTTTGATGATGGCACCTGATAATATCTTCTTGCCTTCATCGGGAAAGCCGGTAGCGATTCCTTCGAAGGATATGACCTTGGGGCTCTACTATTTGATGGCAGATCCTATTTATTTCCCAGAAAAGGAAGAAAAGAAGACTAAGGTCTTTAAGGATGCAGAAGAGGTCTTACTTGCGCTATCAGCGGGAGAGTTACTTCCTAAGTTTGATGAGCGTGGTGTGGCAAGTGACCGTTTGGATTGTACGGGCCGTGGATTGCATATCCATGAGCGTATCAAGCTTCGACTTGGAACAAGCATTATTGAAACAACACCTGGGCGTGTTGTTTTCAACACCATTGTTCCTAAGGAGTTGGGTTTCCAAAACTACAGCCTTCCAAGTAAGCGCGTCAGTGAGTTGATCTTGCGTTGTTATAAGGAAGTGGGCCTTGAGGTAACCGTTAAGTTTTTGGATGATCTGAAGGGACTTGGCTTTACGCATGCGACCAAGGCGGCGGTCTCGATGGGGATTTTGGATATTAAAATCCCTCCTAGCAAGCCACAAAATTTGAAGGATGCGCATGAAAAAGTAGCTCTTGTGAAGAAGCAGTACGAAGATGGTATTATTACCGATGGGGAGCGCAAGTCTAAGATCATTAGTATTTGGACTGAGGTTTCCGATTCTCTCTCTGATGAACTATTTACAAGCATTAGTCGCGTGGATGATGCAAGACACAATCCACTCTATTTAATGATTGATTCGGGTGCTCGTGGTAACAAGTCCCAGTTAAAACAGTTGGGAGCGCTTCGTGGTTTGATGGCCAAGCCAACAGGTGAGATTATTGAGTCTCCGATTACCTCGAACTTTAGAGAGGGGTTGACGGTTCTTGAGTATTCGATTTCATCACACGGTGCGCGTAAAGGTTTAGCGGATACGGCGCTTAAAACAGCCGACTCTGGTTACCTAACGCGTCGTTTGGTTGATGTTGCACAGGATGTGATTGTGACCGAAGAGGATTGCGGAACATTGAACGCGATTGAGGTCTCTCCGATTAAGCAGGGACAAGAGGAGCTCTTGCCACTTCGTGACCGTATCTTTGGAAGAACGGTCTCCGAGGATATCTGCCAGCCGGGTGACAAAACAAATATTATTGCGCATGCTGGTGATATTTTAAATGTGCACCAATCTGAGGCAATTGATGATGCTGGTATCGAGAGTGTTCGCATTCGCTCTGCTCTTACGTGTGAAAGCAGACGAGGTATTTGCGCCAAGTGTTACGGTGTAAACCTTGCAAATGGACGCCCTGTTTCTCATGGTGAGGCTGTTGGAATTATTGCAGCGCAATCGATTGGAGAACCGGGAACGCAGTTAACGATGAGAACGTTTCACTTGGGTGGTATTGCGGCAGCAAGCTTTACACCGGAGATCGTCTCTGAGCACAAGGGAATTGTGGTCTACCAGGATCTACGTACTGTGCAGGATGAAGATGGGAATTGGTTGGTACTTAATAAAAATGGTTCTTTAAATGTTGTCGCTGATGAAGGGCGCACGTTAGACGAATACAAGAAGCTTTTGAGTACAAAATCGATTGAGCCTCTTCAAAGTATTGCGGTTGAGTTAGGTACGAAGATCTTGTTTGAGGATGGAGTCTCTGTTGATGCGGGAGTCAAGATTGCAGAAGTTGAGCTTCACAATATTCCGATTATTTGTGACCGTCCTGGTTTTGCAAAGTATGAGGATTTGGTAGAGGGAATTTCTACTGAAAAAGAGGTGAATAAGCAAAGTGGCCTCGTCGAACTGATTGTAAAGCAGCACCGTGGCGAGCTGCACCCACAGATTGTCATTTACGCAGATCCTCAGTTTAATGAATTGGTGGGTACCTATGCGATTCCTGCGGGGGCTGTGATCTCCGTAGAGGAGAATGAAGAGGTGAAGCCGGGTATGCTTCTAGCACGTCTTCCACGTGGCGCGATTCGCACCAAGGATATTACAGGTGGTCTGCCTAGGGTGGCGGAGCTTGTGGAGGCTCGTAAGCCTCGTGATGCGGCAGAAATTGCCAAGATCGACGGTGTTGTTGACTTTAGGGGTGTGCAGAAGAACAAGCGTATTGTCGTTGTGATTGACGAGAGTACGGGGATGGAAGAGGAGCATCTGATTCCATTAAACAAGCACTTGATTGTCCAGCGTGGTGACCATGTGATTAAGGGGCAGCAGTTGACAGATGGTCTAGTGGTTCCGCATGAAATCCTAGAGGTTTGCGGGGTACGTGAGCTCCAGAAGTACTTGGTAAACGAAGTGCAAGAAGTTTATCGTCTGCAGGGTGTGGACATTAACGATAAGCACATTGAGATTATCGTGCGCCAGATGCTACAGAAGGTTCGCGTGACTGATCCGGGTGATACAACGATGTTGTATGGTGAAGAGGTAATCAAAAAGAACTTCTACGCTGAAAACCGTCGTACCTTGGATGAAGGTGGCAAGCCTGCACAGGCAGCGCCTCTTCTATTGGGGATTACAAAGGCCTCTTTGGGTACTGAATCCTTTATTTCGGCGGCCTCTTTCCAAGACACCACACGTGTCTTAACAAGGGCGGCTACGAAAGAAGAGACGGATTACCTGCTTGGATTTAAGGAAAATGTGATCATGGGTCACGTGATTCCAGGTGGTACGGGCTTTGA
>Ga0180434_10001140_pt1 | contig 38670 bp, 36 predicted proteins | sample SS_ome_7_FD_132453 | JGI IMG/M metagenome (GOLD analysis project Ga0180434, IMG submission 132453) | Hypersaline lake sediment archaeal communities from the Salton Sea, California, USA - SS_1_D_2 metaG | ecosystem: Environmental > Aquatic > Non-marine Saline and Alkaline > Hypersaline >... | reverse complement strand
ATTCAGGTCTACTGACTCGGTACCTTCAGCCGGAACCGGTTCATAGGCCGTCTTGGGAGGAATCATAAAGCTCCAGACGTCACCCTTCCAGGGGCTATTCGGGTCGGCATCGTTGACCTCGTCAATCCGCCAGTAGTAAGTAGTTCCCGGAACAAGGCCGTCCGGATACGGATATCCGGGAAAGCCGGCTACAAAATACGTCAGGTCCTGATTGCCCCGGAACGTATCGGCGGCGCCGTTGTTGACATCGTCGAAATTTTCTCCAAGATACACATCATGCGAGACCGCAAAATCTCCCGGCTGCCAGGAAATTGTCGCCCATGTATCAGAGTACAAGGCGCCATCCTCCGGGCTGGGACCAAGGGCGTACGGATACCCTTGTCCGCCTTCCATCGCGGCGAGGATCTCGACTTCCGCCAGAGCGTGGTTGTAGATTCGGACCTCGTCGATGGTTCCGTTAAAGTAGTGTGAGCTTGCGTTTCGATGCCCGATTCGCAGAGGAAGCCCCGGAGAAGTGAGTGTTCCTGCCTGGGCTATTTCCAGCTCCATCTCTCCGTTTACATATATTCTTGCGGTAGAACCGTCCCATGTCGCGCAGAGATGCACCCATTCGTTTGGAGCCGTAACATCATTTGGTGTCTGCTGCGGAACATGTTCGTCGTCTAAAGAAAGTGTGAAGTAAACGAATCTTGAACTTCGATTAATAAATAATCCGTAATTTTCCCATGGGCCGTTTTGCTGCCCGTTTGCCAGGATGCAAATCCATGTATCGCCGGCATCAATCCAGTTTATCCAGGCGGCAATTGTTACATTTTCGTTTATTTCAAGACTGTCTGAGGATGGTATTTCTACATAATTGTCTTGCCCGTTGAACTGGAGAGCTGTTCCATATTTTCCGACACCCCACGTGGCGCCGTTAATGGTGCCGATGTTATCGTTGCCGCTTATGTCATAGACAGTGTCCCCGGCTCCCTCGTCTAATGTCCAATAAGCGACGAGATCGGCTGAGGCATTACCTGCTATGCTCAGCACAAGAACGAAAGAAATTAGATAAATCGATTTTTTACACATAATAATCCTCCTTTATGAAAATGATTTAAAGCGCCTCTCTCGGCTGACACAGCCGGATGTCATCGAAGTACATCTTGCCCGATCCGCCGGGTGCCGTTAAATTGCCCTGGGTGCCCATGCCGATTGCGATTTCATCGACGTCGCCCAGGTTGATACCCTTATCGGCAAAGACCGACAGCGGGATAATCCACTGCTTCCAGGTGTCTGTTGCTGCGGCTGTCGGGTCGTCATGGACAACCACCGCCGGCGCGCCGTTACTGTTGGATATGGCGACGTATAAGGGCTCTACGCCGTTGTCCGGCCTGCCTCTGAACCAGATTGACAGTTCGCCGATGCCTCCCTCGGTCCAATCTCGCTGGGCAGTCAGCTTGTGCTCCACCTCTGAGTAGAAGGCATAGCCCTGCTTGTTGTTGTCTTAAGAGACCGGCATTGATTTGCCGCCGCCGTGGACGATAGTCTCCTCGGCGTAAGAAGTAGTGTTTTCATCACCGACAGCCGCTCCGGTTCCGTTGCCGGCGAAATACGGGTCGGTTCCGACAGCGCCATAGCCGAGCCCATCGTGCCATGCGTACCATATCTGATTCTCGGCGGTATCGTAATCCTCGAAATCATCGATGACGAAAAAGTCGCCGGTTGTAAAGCTCCAGACTACTCCGGCCCAGGGGCTGTCTGTGCTTGCGGCGTTGACCTCATCGATTCGCCAGTAGTAGGCCGTATTAAACTCGAGCTTGCCGGGATCGTAGCTCTCCTCGCCGAGTGCCATGGCACCTTTGTACTCGGGTGAGGTTGTCGTTGCATTCTTTACGGCGTCCGCATCCATTCCAAAATAGACTTCGTGCGAAGCTGCTACCGAGCCCGCATCCCAGCGAAGAACCGCCGAGGGTTTTACATCCACGGCGCCGTTTGCCGGATTTGCACTGCTGGCTGCGCCCTGAGTCGTGAAGCTCCAGACCTCGCCTTTATACGTTTCTATGCCGTCGAACTCATCTACGCGCCAGTAATATGTCTTGGCCAGATTCAGCGGGCCGGGATTGTAATTCAATGTACCGTTGGGAATACCCATCGTAGCGTTACTGACCTCGTCATAATCTTCGCCGAAAACTACATAATGCAATTTTGTGCCGAAACCCGCCGTCCATTCAAGCTGCACATTAAGATCGACGAATTCGGCACCGTCGGCTGGATCGGGATAATACGCAGTCTTCGGAGGAATCGAGAAGCTCCAGACATCTCCTTTCCACGGGCTGTTCGGCTCGGTTTCGTTGACCTCATCAATCCGCCAGTAATAAGTCGTACCTGGAACAAGGCCGTCCGGATAAGGAAAGCCGGGGAATCCGACGACAAAATATTCCAGTTCCTGGTTGCCCCGGAAGGTATCGTCAGTGCTGTCGTTCACATCGTCGAAGTTCTCGCCGAAGTAGACATCGTGCGAGACGGCCAAATCTCCCGCCCGCCAGCTCAGGCTTACCCATGTATCAGCATAGAGAGTGCCGTCCTTGGGACTGGGAGCGAACGCCAGAGGGAATCCTCCGCTCGATGCCGCAATCTTTTCTACCTCCTCTGCCGTCAGGATACTGTCATATATCTGAACGTCGTCTACGACTCCCTGGAACCACCCCATGTTATGTCCAGAGTTGGAACCCACGTAGTAACGATCTCCCTCACCCCAAAGCGTACCGGCGATGTTAATCGAAGTGGCATCCTCTTCACCATTAACATATAGATGCATGGGACCATCGTTTTCAGCCGCAATGGCCACGTGATACCACTCATCCGCTTCCACCAGAGTACTTCCTGCAATATTTCGCTCGGAACCTACCCACAGGTAGTGATGAAACGTGCCCTGAGGATTAATACGCAGTTGGTGTGACCAGTGTGTTGTCTGACCTGAAGCGCTCGTACGCACAATGATACTGGCAGCATCCGTACGCGCCGGTCTGATCCATGAGGTAATCGTATAGGCCGAGGGATTTGGCAAAGTAATATGGACGTACTCGCTGACTCCATCGAAATCGATTCCCTGCCCCATTCTGCCAGTCACATATGTGGGCGATCCGGTGCTAAATGTCCCGTGTGCATCTCCGAAAGAGTCGTTCAAATCTCCGTCGAATCTCCAATGCCCTGCCATTTCCGCGGAAGAGCTTTCCACCGTGATCAGGACCAAGACAAAAGAGATTAAAAATATTAGTTTCTTACACATAATAGTCCTCCTTATAAAAAATCCGGATAATTATGATTTGACCAACCACTTAAACAGCCAGTTAGTGTTTTCACCTGTGTCATGCTCAATCCGTATCCGTTCCACCGACGAGAATGATGTCCGGTTTAAGATTATCAGCCTCCTCCGGGAACCTCAATATGAACCGGCAATTGCAAGGTGAGAAACCTTAACTGCGAATAATACGATTCCGGCAGTTTCCTTGCTTTTCCGTTGCTCTGAGCCTTTTGAAAAATTCCTGGAACACTATAAAAATCTCAATCCCGGAAGGCCAAATTCAGCAGTTGCCCGTCTGTACGTATTAAAACCTCACTTATTATATTTATATCAAATTAGCTGCCTCTGTTTCAAGAGAAAAATGTATTATTTTTAAGCGTTATGCGGCCACATCAGAGTAAACTAAGGATTCTTATTGGAAATAATGGTATCTTTACAATCAAGTTAATGTTGGTTAACATGACAATACAAAAATAACTCTTGCAGCAATGGATAAATATCGGGCGAGAGTTATTCAGGATGGGATGAAACAAAAAGAGGACAACTGAAGTTTTTTGTTGAAAGGGCCTGGAAGTGAAGAAATTTGTTCAGATTATACTGCTTGCGTTGTTGTTTTGCCTGCCTTATTTGCAGGAAGATTGCGTTAAGGCCTCACAAAGTGGTTTTTCCGGCACCGAACAAGCTGTACGAAGCGGGTATGGAAAGCCAGTGAGTGAATCGGCAAGGGATATCCCGGTTGCTTATGATGTTGATGTAGTGGTTGTAGGCGGTACTTCGGGTGGTGTGGCCGCGGCAGTCACAGCCGCACAAGGTGGAGCAAGGGTTTTTCTTGCAGCGCAGCGCCCGTACCTCGGCGAAGACATCTGCGGGACATACTGCTTTTGGTTGGAGCCTGATGAGGCGCCGACGTTGCCGCTTGCAAAGAAGGTTTTCGTAGAGCCGGCTGTTTCATCTTTTTCGCGGAATAAAATCGACTTTGTCTATGAAGCCGACAAAACGTCCGCCGCCATTCACAGAGATACGCAGCCGCCGTCATTACTTACTGACGGAAAATGGCATAGTGCGTCGAGCCAGAGCGTTCAGTACGACGGCGACGTGACCATCATCGCAGACTTGGGTACTGAACATCAGCTCAAGAAGGTCCACGTCATGGCCTATCAGCGCCGAAATTTAGGGCAGAGTGATGACTTTGAGGTAAAGAACATAACTGTTTATCTAAGCAGCGATAGACAACAATGGAAGCAGGCAGCCGTCATCGAAAACAAGATGCTCGGAGAGTCTCTACCGGAGCCCTGGGGGCCGGTGGAGCTCTCGGCGCTGGTTGCCGGCAAAGCTCGGTACGTCAAATTCCGTATCGAGAAGAGTCCCGATGTCAATAGAGTGCTTCTGGGCGAAATTGTTGTAGAAGACAACCGTCCGGTAGCTGAGCTCGATAAGGCCCCTGCGAGAATCCCCCCAACACCCATGCAGGTAAAGCGCGCGTTGGACGAAGCTCTGCTTGAAGCAGGAGTGCAGTTTCTGTATAGCTGTTATGCAACTGATGTCCTGCGTGACGGTGATGGTAAAGCGGCAGGTATTATCATGGCTAACCGCTCCGGCCGGCAGGTGGTAAAGGCTAAGGTTATCATTGATGCAACACCCCGAGCCGCTATTGCGAGAATTGCGGGCGCTGATTTCGAACCTTACCCGGCGGGACTCCATACCTTCAAGTATATTGTCGTTGGCGACCAGTTGCGTTCTGATAATGAATTGCCGGCGAGAAAAATGCCTTCCCCGATACTGACAAGCGACGGCCCGGCGCGCCAAGCTGTCGAGTACACGCTCAAGATACCGATGGAAGACGGCTCTTTTGCGTCCTTTGCAAAAGCTGAGCAAATTGCGCGCGACAAAACCTGGAACCCGACGGTGGTGGATGCTTCGGAGGTGCTTTTTCAGGTTCCACCCGATCCGCTTAAAGGCAGGAAGAGTCTTTCCGGTGCATGGCCCGGCGCCGAAAAAATTGATTTGGATGTCTTCCTGCCCAAGGATATCGAACGCCTGTTCGTGCTGGGTGGTTGCGCCGATGTTTCACGAAGTGCTGCCGCAAAGCTGCTTAGGCCGTTGGAGTTAATGAAGATCGGCAGTCGGATAGGCGAGGCTGCCGCTTCGCAGGCTAAAAATATTCCAGGGCCGGTCAATCTGAAAGTTCACGATAAAGCTCTGCAAGCAGCAGGCTCTGGAGATGTCCATGAAAACCTTGCCGGGATTCGAACGGAGCAAAAGGGGCTTACGAGTATTTCCACAGATAAGCGCCAAGTTCCCGTTCTCGGAGAATATGACGTGGTGGTAGTAGGCGGCGGTACGGGTGGAGCGCCGGCAGGTATCGCCTCGGCGAGGCAGGGGGCAAAAACGCTTGTGGTTGAGTATCTCCACGGGCTCGGCGGCGTGGGGACGATGGGATATATCAGCAAATATTATTACGGTTATATTAAAGGATTTACTAAGGAAATAGATGACGGTGTCAACGGTTACGGCGGCTATGGCAGCACAAGACGTGGCGGATGGAATGTCGAGTGGAAGAAAGAATGGTATCGCAGCGAATTGCGTAAAGCCGGCGCGGATATATGGTTCGGCGTGCTCGGATGCGGTGCGTTTGTCGATGGCCGGGACGTCAAAGGTGTTGTTGTCGCTACGCCGGAGGGACGTGGAGTTGTTCTTGCCGGGACTGTTATCGATTCGACAGGCAACGCGGATGTTGCCGCTTCGGCCGGCGCCGCATGTGTCTATACGGACGGCACGAGCGTTGCCGTACAAGGAGCAGGGCTTCCCCCGCTCAAGCTTGGCGCCGGCTATACCAATACAGATTGGACGTTCATTGACGATGGCGATGTCCTTGATATCTGGCGTGCATTCGTTGTAGCTAAGAAAAAATACAAAAATGCCTATGACCTGGGCCAGTTGCTGGATACACGGGAGCGCCGGCGGATAGTCGGTGACTTTACAATGTCGCCGATGGATATCTCGGTCGGAAGAACGTATCCCGATACTATTGTGATTTCCCGGAGCAATTTTGACACGCACGGCTATACAATTCATCCGGTTTTCCTGATTAGGCCGCCGGACAGGGAAGAGATGTTCGTGGACGTACCTTACCGCTGCTTGTTGCCGAAGGGGCTGGATGGAATCCTGGTTACGGGGCTTGGTGTAAGCGCTCACCGTGACGCTATGCCGGTCATCCGGATGCAGGCTGATATCCAGAACCAGGGTTACGCAGCGGGTGTGGCGGCGGCGATGGCCGCCGGGAGCGGCAAATCGGTGCGTAATATCGATATCAAGGCACTTCAGAAACATCTTGTTGAGAAGGATAATCTGCCTGAAAGGATTCTGACCGACGAGGATTCGTTTCCTTTGCCCCGGGAAAAGATTGCAGAAGCTGTCGAGCGAGTCGTTAATAACTTCGAGGGATTGGATATTATTCTGGCTCAGCAAAAGGAAGCGATGCCGTTGCTCAGGGATGCTTATAAAAATACTCAGGCTGAAAAAGACAAGCTTGCGTACGCCCATATCCTTGGCATGCTCGGTGACTCGATAGGCGCCGGCACACTGGCCGAGGCGGTGCGGTCACGTGACTGGGACAAGGGCTGGAATTACACGGGGATGGGCCAATTCGGAATGAGCATGAGTGAGCTTGACAGCCTGATCGTTGCTCTGGGCCGGACGCGTGACGGGCGTGCGCTGGACGTGATTCTGGAAAAGGTCGAGCAGCTCGATGTGGAAAGCGAATTTTCGCATTGTCGGGCGGTGGCAATGGCGCTGGAGAGCCTTGCCGAACCGGCTGCCGCGAAACCTTTGGCCGTGCTGCTGGTTAAACCCGGAATACGAGGCCATGCTTTTACCGATATCGATCGTGCCGGTCGCGGAATTCCGGCAAGCGCCACCGATACGATAACGAGAAATAACTCCCTGCGCGAGCTGGTGCTGGCGCGTGCCCTGTATCGCTGCGGTGATTATGAAGGGCTCGGCGAAAAAATCCTGAAAGAATATGCTGGCGACCTTCGCGCCCATTATGCCCGTCACGCCGGCGCGGTGTTGCAGCGTAAACGCGATACAAACGGAGAATCTTTGCAGTGACGGGAGCATTGGCATGGAATTGGCATCCCTTTTTTCTTGTCTCGGCGGTAAAAGATGAAAGACAGCGTTGTTATATTCGGAGCCGGCGCCGTAGGGCGGGGTTTTATTGCCAGATTGCTTGCGGCAAGTGGATTGATGACGGTCTTCGTAGAGACCGACGTGCAACTTACTCGCCGTCTGAACGAGGTTGACGATTATATTGTACATGTGACGGGTGTGGAAAAAAAGGATTGTCATGTATCCGGTTATAAGGTTCTAACGCCCGAACAAGGCGGGGAAATCTCACAAGCTCTTGCGAATTGCCTTTTCATGGCAACCGCCGTCGGTGGCCGGAATCTCAAAACTGTAGCTCGGATCGTGACGTCGGGATTGGCGGGTGCCTTGAAGTCGCGAGCCAAACCACTGAATATTCTGCTGTGCGAGAACTGGCCCGATGCCGAAAAAGTTCTTGCCGAAGCTTTACTGGAAGCCGGATGTGACGAAGAGAATTTTGCCTGTGTCCGCTGCTCCGTGGAACGCATGGTACGACGCGGGGAAAACGGGATTGATTTAATCGCTGAGGGCGGTCAGGCGTTCTATGTGGATAGACGGGCATGGAAAGGAGAGCGGGGCGGCGATGTTTGCGGAGTCGAAGGATTCACTTTTACCGACAACATTGAGGCAATTTACGCACGCAAACTGTTTACGAGTAACGCCGGCGGTGCGGCGCTGGCATATTTCGGCTATCTTTCCGGTTGCCGGTTTTTGTACGAGGCTATTGAAATCGCTGAAATCAGGAAGAACTTGACAGGGCTGCTGAATATTGCTAAAAAGTGCCTTGTTAAGTCTTACGGTTTAGATGATGCCGGATTAGAGCGGCATCTTGATGAATTGATGAACCTGCGTTTTCCCAATCGGGACCTGGCCGACACGATTCAAAGAGTTGCTCGCAATCCGCTGCGAAAGCTGGGATCGAAAGAGCGGCTGGCCGGACTGGTGCATTTGTTGCAAAATCATGCTCTTTCGACCGAGCCGGTGTCCCGTGTGATTGGTGCTGCCTTACACTATCGTGATCCGGCGGACGCCGAGAGCCTCGAACTTGGCCGGATAATCGCCCAACAAGGGGCCGGCGCGATTCTAAAAGATGTGTGCGGTTTCGAACGACAAGAGAGATGCTTTGAGGAATGCCTCGAATTTTATGATTACTACTCGTAACTAAGGAGAAATAAAATGGCTGGAGAATATCGCTTTTCATTTGGGCCCTGGAATATCCACGAGGGAGCCGATCCTTTCGGACCGACGGTCAGAGATAGTATCGCTTTCGGTAAAAAGTTAAAGTTATATAAAAAGCTGGGTTTCGATGCCGTACAGTTTCACGATGACGATGCCGTGCCGGACATGGATGATCTTAGCCACGAGCAGATCATTAAAAAAGCGGAAGAAGTGCGGGATATGCTTGAGAGCGAAGGGCTGGTGGCGGAGTTTGTCGCGCCCAGGCTGTGGGAGGGCGGCAAAACAATCGACGGCGCCTACACATCGAACGACCCGGACTGTCGTGCTTACGCTAAAAAGCGCAGCCAGCGGATGCTCGATATTACCGCCGCTCTCGATTGCAAGCTGGTTGTTCTGTGGCTCGCACGAGAGGGGACATATATCCGCGAAGCCAAGGACAGTAAAGTAGCCGTGCAGCGTATTGCAGCGGCCATCGATGACATGCTCGCTTACAATCCCGACGTTAAAATCGCGATTGAGCCGAAGCCGAATGAGCCTATGGACCAGGCGTATATCCCGACGACCGGTCACGCCGTCGCTATCGGTTACCTGACGAACGATTCCAATCGCGTCGGAGTCAATATCGAGACTGCTCATGCAATCCTTGCCGGGCTCGATCCTTCGGATGAAATGGGTTTTGCCCTTGCTTATGACAAGCTGTTTACCGTCCATTTGAACGACCAGAACGGCCTGAAATTCGACGAGGATAAGAGCTTTGGCTCCATAGATTTGCGAAGGGCGTTTAATCAGGTGCGCATTCTCGATAAATACGATTACGGCAAAGCCGGCGAATTTGTCGGCCTGGATGTTAAAGCGATGCGTACCCAGAAGCAGGATGTTGCCACAAAGCATTTATCCAACAGCAGAACGATTTTCCTGCAGATGGTAGACCTCGTCCGAAGTCTTGACGAGAAAAAAGTTGAGAAGTTGATCAGCGAGCGGGATTACGAAGAATTGGATATGCTGATAGTCAATCACCTGATGGGCAAATAAAACTGTTAAAGGTTTTCATAAATATGACTAAGAATAATAAGACTGTATTAAGTTTAGGTGCCCACCCCGACGATGCGGAGTTTTTCTGTACCGGCACGCTTGCATTGCTGCATCAGAAGGGTTGGGATGTTCATATCGCTACGATGACTCCGGGCGATTGCGGAACCGTGCAGTACAGCAGGGAAGAAATCAGCAGGATTCGCAGGGCCGAAGCCGCCAAAGCGGCGGGCATCTTAGACGGCACCTACCATTGTCTCGAATGCGGCGATATTTTTATATTGTATGACAGGCCGACCCTGCTCAAGGCGATTGAAGTGCTGCGGAAGGTAAAACCTGCAATCGTCTTTACCACGAGCCCTTCGGATTATATGGTGGACCACGAAATGGCGAGCAAGCTTGCCCAGACGGCTTGTTTTGCGTGCGGAGTCGTGAATGTTGAGACGCCCGGCGCCGAGCCGTTCGAGCCGATACCGCATCTTTATTATATGGATCCGGCCGAAGAGAAGGACAAGTTCGGCACGGGGATTAAGGCCGGAACAATAGTTGATATAACCGGCGTTATGGATATAAAGGAAAAGATGCTTTGCTGCCATGAAAGCCAGCGGCATTGGCTTATGACGCATCACGGCATGGATGAATACGTCAATATGATGAAGAAGTCTGGCGAAAAAAGGGGCCGGGAAATAAACTCGGGCTTTGCCGAAGGTTTCAGGCAGCATCTGGGACACGCGTATCCGCAGGACAATATCCTAAAAGACGAACTCGGTGACCTGGTTCATATTGTATAAGGAGACGGCCAATGGCAAGGAAGATCAGTATGCTGGCGCCCGAATGGTGGGATTATACAACGCTCGACGATGAGATTCTCAACGATGCGGCCAAACTCACGGCCGAGGATATGGCCGGCCTGAGCAGGGAAGGTTTTAAGGTGGTCTTTTATGACACGCTCGAGGATTTCTACCTGGCCGAAGCGCTGGAATACATCACGGCGTGGAAACAGGCGACTACCGACAATCCCGCCGGAGTCTGCGGGCCGATAGGGCCTACCGAGCAGCTTCCCCTTGTGGCGCGGCTCGTCAATGAATTGAAGCTGGATTTGAAGAATGCCCGTTTCTGGGGTATGGATGAGTGGTACATGGACGGCAAAGAAGTGCCCGTCTCGCATCCTCTGTCTTTCGCAAAAGCCGATATGGAGCTTTGTTTTAATCGTATTGACGACAAGCTCGGGATGCCGGAGTCCAACATCCATTTTCCGAAGGCCGATGCGAGTGAGTACGTCAAAAGCTGGGACGGCGTACGCTGCGTCGTGATGCAGGGCGGTCAGGGTGACATAAAGCACTGGGCGTTCAACGACCCTGCCAAAAGGCAGGGCGATTACAAGGACCAGCCGCCGACGCCGGAGGAATATTGCAAGCTTACGACGCGGGTGGTGGACCTGCATCCGGTGACCGTGATGCAGAACGCGCGGACCAGCGGCGGCGGCGTTGTGACCGGCGTTCCGACCAAAGCGATTACCGTCGGGCCCGTCCAAACCTGGCAGGCGGAGAAAGTCTCGATCTGGCAGGCGGGTACGCACGATAATCCCTTCGGCATGAGATTGACAACCCTGATGATCGGTAAGAAAATCGCGGACAGTTCGGTGCCGATGTCACTTCTGGCGGGACACCCGAACGTTCAGTTCAATTTCTACAGGCCGGCAATAGGCAAATGCGAAGCCGAAATGCACTGATAAAATCAGACAGCGTTTTAAGAAGGCAGGAATATGGCAACGGATGTTTTAATTTTAAATACCGCCGTGACGGATTTGAGAAGGCCGGATTTCGAATTTGCCGATGAGCTGGTGGGCAAAGGCGGATTGGCAAAGTGCAAGACCGAATACATGCCGGACTATTCTCAGCAGCGATTAGCCGAATGGATCGAACAGGGATTTGCAACCGCGGGCGGTCCCGGCAATACGGCTCCTTTGATTGCCAGGACCGGGCTGAAGGTCGCCGTCGGGGTTAATCTCGGCAAAGGTGATTACAACGGCCTGGATGCCCAGGGCAGGTTTTTCCACGATATTATGACGGCTAACGGCATAGATTTGTCGCAAATTCATATCCATCCTGATTTGCAAACGGGAACAACCTTTATTCACAGCACCGTCGGCGAAGACAGGGGCGGGATCGCCTATTTCCCCGGTGCCAATAATGATTTTGATTTTGAGATTTTCAAAGGCGCCGTCGAGCGATTGCGACCTCGTTTGGTTTATTATATGTACTCCGGCTTGTCCGACCGGGGCGACGCCAACGGCGGGCGGGATTTGGCTGAATTTATCAAATGGTGTCGCGGCAAAGGGGCCGTGACAATTGTGGACAGTCATACTTTGACGGGGAATCCTCACGCACTGATCGAGCAGGGCGTTGCCGTCAAGGAGTACCGGCTCCTGGAGCCGCTGCTGCCCGAGGTCGATTTGTTCTTTACATCCTGTGACGAGGCCAAGCTGATCGAAAATACGCTTGCCCCGGGACGCAAATGGAGCGATTTCGAGGAGCGTGAAAACGACGTGCACTTTCTGGAGTTTTTGACCGAAAAATTCTGGCGCCGGGACGGCAGAACAAAACTGTTCGGTGTTACCGTTAGCGACGGCGCCTATGAACGGCACATAAATCCCGACGAAACCGTCGATGGTCCCAATCGCATTAAGTCCCGGTTTATGGCGGGCGAAGTGGTTGATCTCGTCGGGGCCGGAGACTCGTTCAGGGCGGGGCTTATTGCTTATATTGCCTCTCATCTGGATGAGTTTCAGGCCGGCTCTATCGATTTCACCGAAGCGGTGCAGATGGGTAATTTGTTCGCATCGATGTTTATCAAAGCCCCGCTCGAAGACAGGTACGGCAACATCCACCCCTACGATAAGATGCTGGAAGTCGTTCGAAGTGACGTGACGTATCGGAATTTCGATGAGCTGCAGGACGCTTTGAGTTAGGTAATTTTAGAAAGGAAAGGGAATACAGATGGCCAAAAAGGACCATGGATTTAACTGGCGGGATAAAGTTAATAATGTCGCTCAGATCGGAGGTATTGAAACCTCGGTTCTGGACAATGGCCCTGGTAAAGGGACGCGAATCGCCTGGGTGAATACCGGGGCCGGCCTTCGGTACAAGGTTATAATCGACAGGGGGCTGGATATCGCCGATGCTTTTTATAATCAGTACAGCCTTGCCTGGCTGAGTCATGCGGGTGTAACCGCTCCCCGGCCGGATGCAAATCGCGGACTGGAATGGCTCTATTCATTCGGCGGCGGTTTATTGACTACCTGCGGCCTGACTCATATAGGAGGTCCCGAAAGCGACGAATTCGGCGAGCGAGGTCTGCACGGGCGCATAAGCAATCTTCCGGCGAGAATCGAATCGGTTGTCCAGCCGGATCTGCTCGCGGGGAAACTTCAGATGAGCATTACAGCCGTCGTTAAGCAGTCCCGAGTTTTCGGGCCTAATCTGGAGTTGAGACGTACGATATCGGGCATCCTCGGTGAGCCGGCCGTTCGAGTTCACGATGTGGTCACGAATCTCGGCAATACGCCGGCGCCGCACATGATCTTATATCACTGTAACTACGGCTGGCCGCTCGTCGATGAAGGCACTGAAATTATATGCAGGGGCGACTGGGCATCGCGCGGGCTGGATATGGATAACGCGGTGTTCAACAGCAAGCGCAATTTCCGAAAGTGCTCGAGGCTGCTCGACAGTCACCGGGGCGGCGGCGAGGGCTGTGCTTTTATCGACGTGACCGCAGATAAAAAGGGGATGTGCAATACCGGCCTGTATAATCGAAAGCTCGACCTGGCACTTGTTCTGAAGTATAAAAAGAAACAATTGCCGTGGCTGAGCAACTGGCAGCACTGCGGGCCTCGCGAGTATGTCACAGCCCTGGAGCCGGGGACCAATCCGCCGATCGGCCAGGCCAACGCTCGAAAACAGAAAAAACTCATCCATCTCGCCCCGGGCAAGAGCAGGACCTATGATCTTGAGATGACGATTCTAACGGATAAAAAACAGATCAACGAGTTCTTAAAGGCCGCAGGTCAGTAATCATGGCCGGGCATGTATTTACCGGTTTCGGATTCGGGCCGATACAGGGCGGGCTTTTTGCCAACGAGGCGTTTCAAAGCGGCAACTTTACACGGATTGTCGTAGCGGAGATCGAATCCGATTTGGTTGACGCCGTAAGGGCCAACAAGGCAAGCTATTATGTGAATGTCGCCGGGTCCGATGGTATCGAAACGCTGAAGATTGACAATGTGGAACTGCTGAATCCGAGCATTCCTGCGGACAGGCAAAAACTCATCGAAGTCCTGGCGCAGTCAACGGAAATCGTTACCAGCCTGCCGTCTGTAAATTTCTACGAAGCCGGCGAAGACAACAGCGTAGTATCACTGATAGCCGAGGGCTTGAAGAACAGCAGCGCCGAAGCAACGATTATTTATACGGCTGAAAATAATAATCACGCGGCGGAGATATTGAAAAAAGCCGTTAGCGAAAAAGATGCTGCACAATCAGAAAAAAAAGTTCAGTTTCTCAATACCGTAATCGGTAAAATGAGCAGAGTTGTTACAGACTCTGCCGAAATTGCGGAGCTAAATCTCAAAACAATAGCCCCGGGTATTGAGCGGGCTTTTCTGGTCGAGCAGTTCAATCGAATCTTAGTCAGCCGAACTCAGATCGCCGGTTTTCAGCCCGGCATAAAAGTCTTCCTGGAAAAAGACGACCTGTTGCCTTTCGAAGAAGCCAAGCTATTCGGCCATAATGCAGTCCATTCGCTGCTTGGCTTTATCGGGGCGGTTAAGGGGTTCAGGTCGATGACCGAGCTCAAGAATGACCGGGCCGTCATGCAAATCGGAAGGGATGCTTTTTTGCAGGAATCCGGGGCGGCGCTTATAAAAAAGTATTCTTACCTCGGAGATGAGCTTTTTACCGAATCCGGCTTTAGAGATTACGCCGAAGACCTGCTCGAACGAATGACCAATCCGTACCTGGGCGATACGGTTGCCAGGGTCGTCCGCGACGTGGTCCGCAAGCTCGAAATTGACGGCCGAATATTCGGCACGATGCAACTGGCCCTGGAAAACGGCATCGAGCCGAAGAATATGGCATTAGGCGCAATAGCCGGCATTGCAATCCTGCTTCAAAAAGCTCAGGAATATGATCTACCCGAAGATTTGCGTTTCGGCGACTGGCGCAAATTAGACGAGACCAAAATAGAAAAAATCGTCAACTGGCTCCGGAACGGTAAAAGCTGCAAGCAAGCAGATCAAATCATTAAATCCATTAATAACGCCAAAGAATATTTGATTGCACTGACCTCAGATTAGCACATGTTTTAAGCAATATTTTGGGGGGTTCTAATTATCCGGCAGGTATTTAAAGGTGAACGTCCGAAAAAAAATGCAATATATTTATAATATTACATTTATTTCTTGACGTCCGGCTTAAGCCTTGTTAATAGAGAAACATGCCACACATAGCTCTCTACGGATGAAGCCGGGTCTGGTTGTGGATTTGGCGATTAGCTATGTGCTCAAGGAGGAGGGCCTCTGAAAGGAGCCAGAGGCATGGTAGCAGAAAAAGGTAGTCAACGGATTATTTTAATATTGCCCGCGGACATACACGGACGATACGAGTTGTGTTCGTCTTTCAAGTGCTCGGCCCGTTGGGGCGAGAGGCTTGTTTGCTTTTCCCCGGTTATCCCTTTCGATAGTCCGGCGCGCGGTCCTCCATTATTCATTTGAGCTAATTGTGTTCAAAAAGACAGAGTTTCTTTTGAGCACGAAGGCTCGATAACACTCAAAATTTTTAACGAAACACGAATAGTGGCAGATCGGCCGTTTGTGTATATTTTCTTTTGTACGCTGCTTATAGCGGCTATAAGAGGGGTATGGTCTGCTTTTAAGGGAGTAATGAAAAGCTCAGCACTAACCCTTGAAATGCCTTTTAGTGCATGGGTTAGGCAAGGAGGTCGAAAAATGTTAAGGAAAAGTCTAATTGTAGTTACATTACTGTTGCTGATGCCGATGTCGATACAAGCCGGAAGTGTAAGAAGGTATATCGGCTTTCCTTTGTACCTGCCATCGGATACATGTGTAATTCCAGTGACAATGGATGTAGGGATGTATGTTGAGATATTGGATGTGCGCAGTTATTCTATCAAACTGCAACAGGTAGCAATCGGGACATTTGAAGGGTGCACCGATATCAGGATAAAGTCCAATTTTGATTTGGTACTCGGGTGCCAGGTAAAGCCTACCGGCAGGGTGCCCGGAGATTATTCATGCTGGTTCGATAATCCGAAGGTTGCTCTCGATCTGAGTGAAAATGTGTCAGTACGTAAGGTTTGTGTCAAAGCTGATGATGTGAAGACTTTATATACTGCGCCCGGATCGGACATACACGTTGCAGATGTAACTGTAACCGTAATACCGGATCCCTGAGTACACGGGAGATGTACATAAAGCAATGTTTGCAGAGGAGTATGGATAAAACCCATCCTCTGAACGTGAATAGTTCATACTCGCATTTTTATCGGGAGGCCTGCATCGCAGATTTATTGTTACATTGGTCGGCATTAATCGAGAATTGACAGCATAATCCGGGCCGTCTATAATACCTGCATTGATTTTTTTGAAAGGGATATCATGGATTTTGAGCAGGGCAACAATATGTCGCGCCCGATGGAACCACAGCCGACGGAACCGATTTCCAACATCGGTGCGAGTCGAGCGAACATGAAACCGGCTCGCAAAGGGACCGGCTGGAGGATCTTTTTCGGCATTGTTTTAGCGTTTTCAGTTATGGCCAATATTGCGTTGTTCCTGATGCTGATTGGCGTTGTCGCTGTTTTCACAACGGGCCAAAGAAGCATTCTCACCGAGGAAGTCGTAAGAGAAGGATCGGCGAGGAACAAGATAGCGATAGTAACGGTGCAGGGAGTAATCAACAGCCAGCTTGCAAACGATGTTTACATGCAGTTGAAGATTGCCGGTCGGGATAACCGGGTTAAAGGATTGATAGTTCGTGTAAACTCGCCGGGCGGAACCATATCGGGCAGCGACCGGATATATAAGCAGATCGGCAAGTTCCGGAGCGAATCGAACATGCCGGTAATCGCGTTTATGCAGGGTGTTGCCGCTTCGGGAGGTTATTACACGTCGGTTGCGTGCGAGAAAATCATAGCTGAGCCAACCACGATTACCGGCTCGATCGGTGTGATAAGCTGGTATCTTGTGGTTCAGGAGCTGCTGGAAGAAAAGCTCGGCGTCCTGCCGGTGACTGTCAAGTCGGGCAAGAAAAAGGATTGGCCCAGCTCATTCAGAGAACCGACGCCGGAGCAGATTCAATATATGCAGGACAGGCTGGTTACTCCGGCATACCAGAGGTTCGTGCAGGTTGTTGTCGAAGGCAGAAAGGAATCACTTAGCGAGGAAGAGGTCAGGCGTTTGGCTGACGGCGGTATTTACGGCGCGCAGGAGGCCCTTGATGAAAAGCTGATAGATAATATTGGCTATCTGGATGAGGCAATCGATTTAGTTAAGTCCCTGGCGGGAATTGAAGATGCTCAGGTGGTTGAATATCGTAAGCCTTTTTCGTTGAGCGACTTTTTGAGCTACCGCAAAACGAGCCTGTTAAAGCTTGATAGAACTACCCTCTACGATCTTGGCACACCACAGGTATTATATCTCTGGAGCGTTTACTGATAATCCGCGAGTCAAGAGGTTCCAAACGCCGGCCATATCGAGCAATTAGTATTTTGACTCATTCGCTGCCGGAATGACATGCTTGTTGCGATAACTGCAAGATGCATTTGAGAATATCCGCTCTGCTGATAACGCCCGTTACTTTACCATTCGAAGTTACGGGAACTCTGCGGATCGGATAGTCTCTCAGGCGATAACAAATGTCTAAAAGGCGGTCATTTTCTTCGAAATTGACGGCCGGTTGTGTCATGAATTCACCTACTGTGCGGTTTCTTTCCTGTTTATGGGTGTGGAACAGACGTAAGACATCCTGCTCGGAAAGTATTCCGACGAGGGTCATATCGTCTTCGACGACTGGAACGCCGGTGATAATATTTTCTACCATGATTTGTATGGCTTCGAATATGGGAGTGTCTTTGCTTACGCAAATTACCTCATTTGTCATAATGTCTTTTGCCTGACACATTATCGTCCCTTTCATTCAACCATCGAAATTGGTTCGATTTAGTTTTTTCCGCTATGATTTTGCGGTTTCTATAAAGCCCATTTTGAGTCTATCGGCGAAGGGCGAAGAAAGCTTGAGATGTTTCTTTGAAGATAATACCCTGGTTCGAAGTGGTTTCGTGGTTTCGTAGAAAATAGTAGAATATCTAAGTCCTAAAACCATTTCGTTTTGGGCCTGAAACAGGATATGTTGGAAAACATATCCAGAATTTGAAGATTATCTGCCGATTATTCTTGACTTTAAGGGGCTGATATGATATTATGTCTTTAACTATTTGGGGGGTAAATAAGATGAAAAAGCTTTTGGTGTATGCCGCAGCCATAATGTATATTGGGCTGTGTTCGACAGTAGTGGCGGGTCCTACCTTAACACAGACAGATTCGCCTAAACCCGCATCAGCAGATACTTATACAGTCAAAGACGATTCGGATGATTCGAACTTCTTTCTTGTAGACTGGTGGTACTGGCTCTTGGATGATGTCTTTGGCTGGGACCGGGATGATCGCGGTTCTCGCTATTATTCTGTCGATAGCGGTGTGGGCAACGATTCAGGCGACGGCGGTTCGGACTTTGACTCAAGCGGCGGTAGCTTGGGATTTGACTCCGGCGATGACGGCTTGGGCTTTGACTTTGGCGATGACGGCTTGGGCTTTGAATCCGGCGACGGCGGCTTGGATCTTGACTCTGACGATGGCGGCTTGGGTTTTGACTCCGGCGATGACGGCTGGAGCTTTGACTCCGGCGATGACGGCTTGGGCAATGATTCTGGTGATAGCGGCTTTAACTTTGACTCCGGCGACGGTGGCTGGGACATTGACTCTGGCAACGGCGACTGGAGCTATGACAATACGAATACCGGTCCGGCTCAAACCATTCCTGCTCCCGGCGCCCTTGTACTCGTAGGTATCGGTTCGGGTATTGTCGGTTGGCTGCGTAGACGCAGAACACTATAGGGAGTGTTAGAATAATCCCGGTTTGGCCGAGCTGCGAGCTGAGTAGTGACAGGTCATGGTCCTGATTGTTTATAAAAACTGTTATCGCTGTGCGAAATACATAGGATCATGTATAATGCAGATATGACCAGTATTTTGGTCCTATGCTTAATCGGAGGCTTTACGGCTATGATTAGGTTTTTCTGCAAATTATGCGGTGAAGAAATCAATATCCGCGATGAGCTCTCGGGCAGGCAAATCGAATGCCCTAAGTGCAAAAGCGTTAGAGTTGTCCCTGACAAGTCGCTCAAGATAAAATTCCACTGCAGCAACTGCGGCCAGAAGGTTCGCGTCGCTCAGATTTACGCCGGGAAAGAGGCGAAATGCCCTAAGTGTAAGAAGGTAATTGTCGTTCCCTCTCATCTGACGGGATCGAGTGAAGATTCCGGGATAGTCACTCTCGTATGTTCGATTTGCAATGAGATAATACATGCCCCGGAAGGCACGATAGATAAATTCATAGAATGCCCTAAATGCGGCAGCTATGTGGCAGGATTATCCAAAGATATCTGAGCGGTTGCTATAAGGAAAGGCTCTTGGAATCAATTATTGTTAGCAAAGATTTGTGCACAATAGCAGGATCAAAAGTGTCACATCCGGTAATTCAATCTGCGAAATGAAATAAAAAAGGCCTTGCAACGCTATGCGCGGCCTTAATGAGCGATGAAGGGCTCGAACCTTCGACCTGCTGATTAAGAGTATTCAAATCATATCTGCTTGCACCGTCCAAGCGAGCGGCGTTTACGCCGGCGTCAGGGCGGTTTTTGGCAATCGGCAAACCGATCAAAGCGAACTAACGCGCCCTATGGCGGTCTGAGTTCAAAATGAATTAAGGCTGATTTCATACTCGCTCTGACGCCCGGCTGACGCCGAAGGAGCCGTCAGGGATGGCAAACGAGACCGATAGAAGAATACAGGATACATCGACCGAGAGCTCGATTTTCAGTAAGAATTTTAAATACCTAAATATACCCAGGGAAGTGTTTGACCTCAAAGGCTTAAACCTCGCCGAGAGAATCATACTGTCACGCGTAATTTATTGGTCGCGCAAGGGCCGGGCTTGCAGAGAGACAAATCGGCAATTCGCCGAACTTATAGGCCAAAGCGAAGGGACCGCGAGACGGGCTATTGCCAATCTGATTAAGTTAGGCCACCTTGATGGCTATTACCTTAATATCAAGAACAAACACCAGAGAGACGGCTACCGGGATTTGACCGCGCTGGTTGGAGTCGATGGAAAGACGATATTAAATCGCAAAGCAGCCCAATTAGGCCAAAATATGGGCCGAAGCAATACAATAACGGACAATAACAGCCCAAAAGAGCCGCCGAAAGAGGATAAAGGGGGGGGGTGCGCATGGGCGCGCAGGGGGGGTGTGCATGGGCGCACAGGGGGGTGCGCATGGGCGCGCATGTAGCCTACATGCGCATGGGCGCGCATGTACTACTATAAATAAAGAAACAAATAAGGCGCCAACTTCAAATCGCCCACCGTTGAAGAAAATTGTCCTGAAAAATGAATCAGCAAGACGGTACGAGGCACAAAGGCAAAGACGCTTACTTCTTGAAAGCGAAGACCAACCGCTGCGCAAGGTAGGGGGGGGGTAAAATGATAGAAAATGTTCATCCAAAAGACCGAGCGTCTAACCGCACGCTTTTTTTCACGGGTTTTATGCAAAAAAATATTTTGGGCATATACGCATACACAATATAAACCGAAAGGACGCCGACAATGGGTAAACGGGGACCGAAAAAGACATCGAAAGAAATCCTGAAACTTAGAGGAAGCTGGCGGGGTGATCTGCCGGAGAAAGAAGTTATGATTGAGCCAAAACAAGTTCGCTGCCCTCGTTGGATATCAAACGAGGCAAAAAAGGAATGGTCCAAGATTTCTCCAATTTTAAATAAGCACGGACTATTAAACGAATTAACTGTTCACTTTTGGACTTTCTTCGCGATTTGCATGGCCGACCTAAAAGATGTCCAAGCACAAATTGAAAAGTTAATGTCGGGCGGTGCGAAAACCGGATTGTTCTCAGCAGCGGCCAATTTGACCAAAGTTCAAACAATAAACCTGCGAAGATTGATTTTAATACGAACGGACTTAATGAAGCAGCTCACAACGATCCTGAAAGATTCTGGTGTATCGCCGGAACTGATAAAACCGCCGCCGCGGGATAATCCAAAAAGCCGATTCTTTAAACCGCGCGATAATAAACCGCCCGGCCCTTACGCCAAGCCGCCCATACCGGAATTAGAAGAGGATTGTGAAGATGGACCGCCAAATGTGGCTTAATGAGTTGACGCTAAATCCAAGCGTTCCTGAAGAAGATGAACGGCGGCTCAGCCGGCAGGCGATACGAATATTCTACGAACTTAAAAAAGGCCCGGTTTGGACGAACAGGCTGGTTGCAATCGGCCGACAGTATAACGCACGAATATACGAGATTCGCCAATGGCTTGCAAAATACGGTTTAACTATCGACAAGACCGGACGGGACGTCCAGGGTAATTACCGATATGAGCTGGCCGAGCTTGCCGGCAGCAAATACGCAGAAACCATGAAAAAAAAAGGCAGGATGCTATGAGTGAGGAAACGAGCTTTTGCGTTCGATGCGGCGGGTGGATCGGCCCGGAAGATGGAGAAATACGAGTAGATAACGATGTGGCCTCAGCCGTGTGTGAAACTTGCCTGGCTATTGAAAAGGCCCAGGCCGATAACAGAGAAAGGGAAAATGAGTAATTATAATCGCGTAATTTTGATAGGCAATCTAACCAGGGACCCGGAGCTTGCTTATACGCTGGACCAAACACCGGTTGTTAATTTTGGACTGGCGGTCAATCGCCGATGGAAGGATCGAAACGGCCAGCAGTGTGAGGATGTCTGTTTTGTGGAGTGCGTTTCATACGGCCCTCGGGGATATCCAGTCCACAAATATTGCAATAAAGGTTCATCCGTACTGGTGGAAGGAGAGTTGCGATATCAATCTTGGGAGAAGGACGGAAAAAAGAAGTCGAGACATATCGTCCAGGTACGAAGCGTCCAATTCCTTACGCCGAAGCGAGAAGGCGATTCTAACGGTCAGGCCGATTCATAACATACCCATAGTGTCCGCGATTCTACGGTAGCAATCAAAAAATGCAGATACCAGGCGGCCATAGGTCGGGCCAGGCCAAAATCATTGCTTATATGGCCTCTCAGGCGATTTAAAAATTTTTATTTTTTTATTTTTCTCTTGCAGCCGGCGGCCGGGGTGGGATAATTGAGGTATGAAAGCATCAAAGGTAAAACCAAAAGACAAATCTAAAACCCATGCCCTGGAGTTCCGAGTTGGTAACGACTGGACGGCTTCCATACCTTTGGTGCGCCGCATAGCTCCAGGGCACCTTTTTCTGGAGTGAATTATGAAAACACCAAAATCAAAGAAAGCCCATTGGTCGGGGGATAACAAGAACAAAGCGGAGAGGTGCAATATGAAAAGACAAGTCTCACAGCAAGTCTCACAGGATGCAGTCGAGGATTTGATACACTCAACACGCCGGACCTCGAAGTTGACGCTCAAAATTCTACAAAGCCTCAAGCCGGTTGTGCCATTGATCGAGGATAACTGCGCTGGTGTTGCGGCGGATATCGCAATTCAAAGCCACAATAAGCCAGAGGACGCTGAGATATCAACAGAGTATGCAATCAAAGAGCTCGAAAATCATTATTATAAAGAGGTGATTCTTGATGTAGCGATTGCCGAACTGTCTAAGAACGAGTGGAAGATTAAGCGACTGAAAAAGCTCCGTCCGGTGGTGCGGCGAATATTCAAGAATCTCGATCCGAAAACAAAGGCCCTTTTTACAATTTACGAAAGGTTGATTTCTGTTGATGGCGTGACGTCACTGGATTATCTCGATGCCTTAAGCGTGTTTTGTGATGTTCCAATAGATTGCTTGAAAGTCGATCCGGCCATGACGCCTCTGCTCGAGGCGAATGAATTGGCCTGCGATGTAGTTGAATTGTTGCAAGACTAACAAAGAAAAAAACAGTCAAAACCAACAACTCACAGAAAGAAACACTTATAAGGCAGGTGAATTATGGCTAAAAAAGATGAACAGTTGGAACAGTTGGAACAGTGGGAAAACAGTATTGATGGTATTTATGATAATCTTAGTAATTCGCTGGCAGTTGGAAGGGATTTGGAGCACAATATTGTTATGGTTGTAAAAAAACTTCCTCAGAAAGTAAGAAGTTTTGTTTACAACAAATGTGCTTTTACTTCTGCAAACGGCGGCGGGCACACACTTTGCCAGAAGACGCTTAGAAGATCATGGCTGATAATATTGGATGATAAAGCGGATAAAGATATAGTCGCTCACGAAATAGCTCACGCTTGGCTTGGGCACAAGTTAGATTTTCCAGATGCACGGGCTACAACAGAATGGGGCTACAAGACAGAAAAAGAGGCTTGTGAACAAGCAACTGCATGGGGTTTTAAAAGCGAACTTGAACCGGAACTCATCGAGGCATACGAGGAAGTTTTGAAACAGCGGAGAGCCATGGGTAAAAAATACATATTAACAACCGAACACGCGGTCTGCACTCACGGCAAGCCGGTACTTGTTGACACCGAGACGAACGAGGCTTACGGCGTGGGTGATATACTGCCGGATGGAACTCCTGCAAGAATCATGTACAAAAAGCTGGCCCATCCGGATATATACGAAGAGCTGATCAATCCGGACGAATAATATCCACGGGGGCGCTCGCTCGGGTATCCGGCCGGCCCCGGCTTTTCTTGAACGGCAAAAAAAAATTGAAGAAATTTATAAAAATTTCTTTTTTATTATTGACAAAAGCCGGGAAAAGTGCTATTTTCGTAATTAAGTTCTTTGATTATAAAAACTGAATAGCCTATACGGTACAGGACAAGCGATTATAAGCCCCTTGGTGAACAGGAGATTCAGTGCGTGAATGCGCGCTGGTTAATCTGTTCGCTCAGGGGCTTTTTTTATGTCAATCAAAAAATTGATCGAGGCTAAAAATGAGAAAAAAAAATAAACCTGAATATAGACAAATAAATTTCAGAACCACAAAAAGAGAAAGCCAACAATATCAGGCTCTCGCCGATAGAGAAGCCCGGCCGCTTTCAAACTGGATCAGGATGCAACTGCGAACTGCAATCGCCAGAGCAAATAAATCAGCGTAATAAAAAAGGAGCAAACCAATGGCGACAATCCAAAACATAGTTGCGACGTTCCGAGCCGATTCTACAGCGTTCGAGCGCGGCACAAATCGAGCGAGAAATTCACTGCGTGGTTTTAGTAGAGGCATGACAGCCAGTACGGCGGCCGCCCGGCGATGGACGCGGGGCTTGCTCATGGCAGCAGGCGTCGGCGGCCTTGGATATATGCTCAAACAGCAAATGGAAGCCATTGATAAGATGGCAAAATTATCGGATAGAATTGGGATGCAAACCGGGGCCCTTGCAGGTTTGCAGCACGGAGCGGAATTATCCGGTGTTCAGCATGAATCGCTTAATAAATCGCTTGAAATTTTCACCCGACGTTTGGGTGAGGTCGAAATGGGAACCGGCGAAGCGAAACATGCACTTTCCAAACTTGGCCTCAGCTACACGGATCTGATAAACGTTTCGCCTGAAGAAGCACTTGGAATTGTTGCGGATCAACTTAAAATGCTCGAGACACAAGCCGAGAAGGCCGCGGCTGCTAATTATTTGTTTGGCAGGTCCGGCCAGCAGCTCGTCAATCTATTTGAAACCGGCTCGGAAGGAATCAAAAAGTACCGAGAAGAGGCAGAACTTCTCGGGCTTACTTTCAGCCGCTTCGACGCGGCGAAGATCGAAGCTGCGAACGATTCTTTAACGCGAACCAAATCCGTCTTTACCGGCCTGTTTCGACAAACGGCAATAGAGCTCGCGCCATATATTGAAGCGGCAAGTACGGCCTTCGTTGATTTTGCAACTCAGGGTGAAGGTGTAGGCAAAAATATTACCGGGGTTTTTGAGCAGATTGCCTTATCTGTTGCGAAAGTCGGAGAAGAAACAGAATCCCTGGTTATTGGTTTAGGCAAGTTAAAAGATCCGCTCGATTACAGCAAAAAAGTTTCAGAGGCTAACAAAAAAGCAATCGAGCAGTACCGCGCCATGGCTGGGGACCCTAAGGCTTTTACTTATCCCGGCGGCCTATCCGGATTGCCGATTCAGCCACGCGAGCCAGGCCTATGGAATATAATTTCAAAAAAACAAATGGAATGGGCCGGTTTAGTAGTGAGTGACAGGTCAAGTATCATCAGAGCGGCTTTTAATAAGATTCGAGAAAATGCCGAGAGAGCGGCAGTTAGTCCGGTCAAGGTGGGGTTGCCCGGCGAAACCGAAAAGGAGCCGGGATTGGCCGCAATTACAACCGATGTCACTGCGGCCATGTCACGTATGTACGGTCAAATGGGTAAAATTTCTAAAGATTCATATAAGGACCGGGTGGGCTTACTCGAGGACGAAAAGAAAAAATACATCGATGCCAAAATCGAGGAAAACGCTATCAATGAATGGTACACCGAGCAGCGAACAAAGCTGGATATCCAGTATTACAAAGAGGCCGGCACGATGGCGGACGGCTTTAGGGCGGCGGGGATGCAGATAAGACGCGAGATGAAGTCGTGGTCCGAGCGGGCCTATGACTTTAGTATGTCGATGCAAGGCTCATTTTCTTCCGGCCTGGAGAATATGGCACGCGACCTCGATAATTGGGGCGACCATTTTAAGAATATATTAAACGAGATTTACTGGTCGGCGATGCGCATTGCGTTATTCGAGCCGGCGGGAGCGGCGCTGGCCGGCTCGTTCAGCAGCGGCTTTAGCTCGTTATTCGGCGGCGGCGGCGGCGGCGCGGTAACCGCACCGAACCCGTCGGCGTCGCCGACAATGCCGGATTATTCGTATCCGCAATTGCAGCACGGCGGCGAGATTCTGCAATCCGGCCTGGCTTACGTTCACAAGGGCGAGACGGTGACGCCCGGCAAACAGAATCTTTCGGTCATCCTCAATAACAGCGGTCCGCCCATGCAATACAGTTCCGAGCCAAAATTCGACGGTGAAAAACTCATTTTAAATATCGAAAATGTCTTGGCCGACAGAATCAGCCGAAACGCCGGACCTTTGGTGAGGCATATCAAAGGCCGTGCATAAAAGGAAAAAATTATGATGATAGCAGGATTGATCGCATTGGCAATATCAATGTTAATCGCATTTTACGTTTCAATAAAATTCTAAAAACGGAGCAAAAAATGAAAAGGAAAACAATCATCAGCAGAAAGCGAGAGATTCAAAGATTCAAAGATATTGACGAGAAAATCAAAGCGCAAATACCGAATCTTAATCAACATCAAGACGTCGTTAAAATTAGCGACCGGATAGATGCGATTCGCAATGCTCTCACAGAAATCAACAAAAAGCTCAGAAATTCATACGACAAAACGAAAACCGCACAGCCACGTTGGAACGACAACGATGGCAGCCGGGTTCTTGAAAATCTACCACTCGAGGGGGAAGTTCAAGAGACGTCTTACGCGAGATTACTTCGTGAGAAAAACGCGCATGAAAAGGCTGTCACTCTCGGCCTCGCCAGAAGGCGGGAATTGGTCGCCGGAATTGTCCGTGACATCTCGTTATCTACACTCGAACCTGTCGGCAAGACTTTCTCGGATAAGACGCTTTCGGCGCTCGAAAATCTTTGTGAATGCATCGAGCAGCAGGAAAGATTTTATTCTTTCTTGTCGCACCAGGGCTATAAACCCGGTTATCGAGGCAGCCTGCTTGAATCCACGCCTTTTGAACTATTGATTCTTTACGGCGGCGGCGGTTGGCCGGCCGGTCGATATTATGTTGATCAGCGGCGAACATTATGGAAAAAACGCCAAGAAAGGAACCAAAAAAGGAGTAAAAATGCCTAAACATATAGAGAAAGCAGTTGTGGATTGTGCCGGCCGAATCAAAAACGCGGTAAAAAGCCAGTACAATTATTATAATTATCAGCGTGACTACTTGAACCGGGTACGTCGGGCCTGTCAGCAGCAGCTTGCACGAGGTGCAGAAAATCGAGATGAATACACAGACGAAATCGAGAAATGCGACACTGAGATTAAAAAGCTTGAAAGCGGCTGGGCACATTCAAGTCTGAGACGGGCACTGAATCGCGTTGGCACAGATAACGGATCGAAAATCGAAACTCGCTCTGCTGTTTCATCGTCACCGGTGACATCGACACCGGCCAGAACGACGGGGACAACCTCAAGGGCGGCGAATACATCTTCACGCTTGACAGCCGCAAGCCTCCAGGGCTATGCCGCTGTTTTTGATAAGCTGAGCCAGGACCTCGGTTATTTTCGAGAAAAAATCAGACCTGGAGCTTTCAGTGATGCATTGGCAAAAAGTGACATCCGTTTTCTTTTTAACCATGATCCGAATTACATCTACGGCAGAAACACGGCGGCGACGTTGGAACTCCGAGAGGACAATATCGGTTTGAGGTTCGCGTGTTATTTGTTGTCTTTTGACGCGGCGAGTTATTCACTGGCAAGAAGAATTGACCGGCGTGACGTCACGCAGTGTTCGTTCTCTTTTATCGTTGTGAAAGATTCCTGGGATTTTAATGCAGGGCCTAACGGCAGTGACATTCGAACCATTGAAAAAATTGACCGAATATTTGACATATCAGCGGTCACTTATCCCGCTTATTTGGATACGTCAATAACGGCGAAGTTTGAAAAATCGCCGTCACGGTCTGCTCAGCAGCGGCATGATGAGGCCGAAGATAATGAAAGCGACTTCGAGGCTTATTTTCAAGAAAATCCGATTCGTCTCATCGACGACCAACAGATGCGAGAAAAAAGAATTGCTTATCGCGCGGCGGGCAGGATTTTAAATCGTTACGATCTTTGGACAAGCGATTATTTGGGATTATCCTAATGGATCATTTTGTTTCCTTAAATAAGGTTTTTGGCAGCAGGTGCTCGTTGTACTTGCAGGGGCCGGCGGCGTGTGTTGCGCCGCCGCCCTTACCCTTTGCCGGAGCAATGTGTTTTGATTTATGAATAACAACAATAATATTTTGGCGACGATCTATATGCCGGATGGCCGGCCGGCACCGTATCTTCTTACGCCGGACGAAGCAGCCCGGTTTTTAAGAATTGACGCCGAAGAAAATCCGGTAAATACTCTTCGATATTATCAGGAGAAAAAACTTTTGGCAGCAACGTATATCGGCAAACGCCGATTTTATTCATTGACCGAGTTGGTCGATTTTGTCAATCGCGTCACGCGATTAGAAAGGACGGTGCAAAATGGTAAAGAAAATAGGGATTTATCAAGATTTTAGAAAGCCAAAGCCCTGGATTGTTCGCTGGTACGGCCTGGCGTCCATGACAACGGGCAAGCCGAAGCGCTACAGTAAGGCGTTCGGCACGAAAGACCAGGCCGAGCGTTTCAGGGCCGGGCAGATTCTGGCATTCGGCAGCGGCCGGCCCCGTGACCGGGCCGAAGAAATCAAACTCAGGATCTTCCTGGCGGACTTTCTCAGGACCAAACGTCATTCGGTTCGGCCTAAGACACACCGGCAGTATCAGCAAATTGCATCGAGGCTGAATCAGTTTTTCGGGAGTGATTGTTTGCTACGGCAGATCGGAACGAGGGAAGCCCATTGTTTCATCGGTGAGCTGACGCCGACGTCAAAGGGCCGAGACAACCTGTCTGAATGGAGCAAGCAAACCATACTGACCTATTGCAAAGCGATATTCAATGAGGCCGTCCAGTGGGAACTTGTAGCCCGCAATCCGTTTGCGGCTGTCAAGACTCGAAAGACATCGGTTCCCGGCTGGCACTATATGGATGTCGGCCAGTACAAGGCGATGCTGAAGGCGGCCCCATCGCTTCGCTGGCGGGTAGTTTATAGCCTGGCCTACACTTGTGGTCTTCGTAAAGCCGAGATATTGAATTTACAGTGGCCGGATATCGACTTCGAGCGAGCGGAATTGACCGTATGCAATCGGCCTGGTATGGCTACGACCGTACCGTTCGCAACCAAGAACTGTAAGGATCGCCAGGTTCCCATACCGGAGCATACCATCTCGATATTGCAGCAATGGCAATTACAGCAGGGTCGTAAGCGGATACCGTATGTTGCATTGACCGTTCGGCAGTATCGCAATGTACTGAAGCGCTGGAAGTCATACCGGAAAGCCGGCCGGGCCTGGGAAAACGAGGCTATGGCAAACAACATGATGCGAGAGTTCCGGCGCCATATCGACAAGGCCGGTATCAAGCCGACGGGCAAGCTGACACTGCATACCCTGCGCAAGTGTTGCGGAAAGAACTGGGCCGATGTAATCCGTAATCCGAAGGTGTGCCAGGAGCTTATGGGTCATGCCGATATCTCGACAACGATGAAGTTCTATAACAAGTTGAACAGGGCAGATATGAAGGAAGCAGCATCCGGAATCGACGCCATGCTTGATCGGGCTGACGCCGAAAAGACGCCGGATACCGCTTCCGCGTAAAAAATGTCCAATAAAGGACGGTGCTAAGCATATATGAGAAATAACCTTACAACAACTGAGCGATGAAGGGCTCGAACCTTCGACCTGCTGATTAAGAGTCAGCTGCTCTACCAACTGAGCTAATCGCCCTGTATTCTTCTTAAGAGAAATCAATCGCCAATCACTTTACACTTGACAGCGCAATATTGCAAGAAAAATAGTCGAAATTTCCGTTTGTTGTATCCATGTTCCTCGCCGGAAGTGAAATATCCTTGCAAAGCTTTATCTTTTACACTATAAATCGCTCCAAACGTACCGAGTTTGGAATTGATAACAAGACGACCGAAGATTCACGGGCCAAAAGGGACGAAATATGAGATACAGCCGGATGTTTATACCCACCGTTAAGGAAATACCTGCCGATGCGGAAGTAGCCAGCCACCAATTGATGATTCGAGCGGGTTTGTGCCGCAAGGTTGCCAGCGGGACATATACCTACCTGCCGCTCGGCTGGCGCAGCCTGCTAAAAATTATCGCGATCGTCCGTGAGGAAATGAACAAAGCCGGCGCCCAGGAGATTATTGTGCCGTCCATGCAGCCGCTCGAGCTATGGGACAGGACCGGCCGGAGTGCGGATTATGGCCCGACAATGTTCCGCCTCGAGGACCGTCACGGCAGGATGAACGTGCTCGGTCCCACCGCCGAGGAAGTCTTTACGACTCTTATCGCCGGCGAGATAAAATCCTATAAGCAACTGCCCATCAACCTTTATCAAATAAGCTCAAAATTCCGCGATGAGTTTCGGCCGCGGTTCGGTGCGATTCGGTCCCGTGAATTTATAATGAAGGATGCCTACAGCTTCGATGTCGATCCCGAAAGCCTCGATAAATCGTACCAGGCAATGTACGATGCGTATTGCAGGATTTTCAAACGCTGCGGTCTTGAATACGTTATCGTCGAGGCCGAATCCGGCGAGATGGGCGGTTCCGGCTCGCACCAGTTCACCGTGCCATGCGAATCCGGCGAGGATACGATTGTTTACACCGAAGACGGCTCTTATGCCGCTAACCTCGAAAGGGCGGAAGTGGACCCGCCGCCGAAAGAAGAAACTGATGCCGAAATTCCGTCGCCGGAAGAAGTTCACACTCCAAATGTCGGAACCATTGATGCGGTTTGCGGCTTTCTCGGGTCCCGGCCGAATGATATGATTAAGACGCTCATTTACAGCGCCGCGGATAAGACGATTGCAGCACTTGTACGCGGCGACCATGAATTAAATCCGGAGAAGCTGACGCAAATCGTCGGCGGCGGGCATATTGATTTGGCCGCCGAGTTGACGATAGAAAAAGTAACCGGCGCCAAAGTTGGCTTTGCCGGGCCGATAGGAATTGCCGATAAGGTCTCGAAAATGATTATAGACCATGCTGTCGCCGCGATGGCGGCAGGTATCGCCGGGGCCAATAAGACCGACTATCACATAAAAAATGTCGTGCCCGGCAGAGATTTTGCGCTTGATGGCGAGAATATTACCGTTACCGATATCCGCTTCGCGTGCGAGGGTGATACGCATAAGGGCAAAAAACTGCTCTTTAAGAAAGGAATCGAGGTCGGGCAGGTCTTTAAGCTTGGAACGAAATACAGTAAAAAACTCGGCGCGAAGTTTCTCGATGAAAAAGGCAGTGAACAGCCCTGTATTATGGGCTGCTACGGGATCGGTATAAACCGAATCTTTGCCTCGGCGATAGAGCTTGGCAATGATAAGAACGGGATCGTCTGGCCCATCAGCATCGCTCCCTGCGAGGTTATTATTACTTCCGTAAATCAGGATGACCGGGAAGTTGCCCGCGTCTCCGGCGACATCTATGAGCAGTTGCTTGGCAATGGTATCGATGTATTGCTGGACGACAGGGCCATGCGCGGCGGAGTAAAATTTAAAGATGCCGATCTGTTAGGTATCCCCGTGAGGGTGACTGTCGGTCAGAGGTCCCTGGCCGAAGGTAATGTCGAACTAAAGCTGCGGACCGAGTCCGAAAGCAGTAAGGTAAGCGTCGAGAATGCGGCAGCAAAAGTCATAGAACTTGTTAATGAACTAAAAGAACAGTTAAAAGTCTGATATAGAAAAGGAGATAATGATGAAGCAAAATAAACTTTCACGGCGTACTTTTATCGGCAGCGGCTCTCTTATAGCTGCGGGTGCGATGACCGGCTCATTGGCACGCATTGGACAGGCCGTCACCGCGGATGACGTCGAGCGAATCGTCAAAAACGGCCGCATCAACCAGTCAGTAAGCAAGTGGTGCTACGGCAAGTTCTCGCTCGATGAGTTGTGTGCGGTCGGCAAGAAGATGGGCCTCAAGGCAATCGACCTGCTCGGGCCTAATGATTTTCCTACATTGAAAAAATACGGCCTTGAATGCTCGATGATTAGCACGCACGGCCTGACGAAAGGAATCAACAGAAAAGAGAACCATGAGGAATGCCTGGCGAGAATTCGCACGGCAATAGATGCCGCCGCCGAGTATAAATACCCGAATGTAATTTCCTTTCCCGGTAACCGCAAAGGGATGCCCGACGACGTCGGTGTTGATAATTCGGTTATCGCTTTGAAGAAAATTGCCGGATATGCGGAAAAGAAAGGCGTCACCATCTGTCTCGAATATCTCAACAGCAAGGTCAACCACAAGGACTATATGTTCGATAATATGGCCTGGGGCGTCGAGGTCTGCAAGAAGGTCGGCTCCGAAAGCGTCAAAATTCTTTACGACATCTATCACGCTCAGATTATGGAAGGCGACATCATCCGCACGCTTCGCACATACAAAGATTACATCGGGCATTATCATACCGGCGGTAATCCCGGCCGAAATGAAATCGACGAGACGCAGGAGCTGTATTATCCGGCGATTATGAGAGCTATTGCCGAGACCGGGTACAAAGGGTACGTAGCGCACGAATTTGTCCCGAAAAACGATCCGATCGAGTCTCTTGCGTATGCGGTTCGAATCTGCGATGTTTAACTATGTGGAAGCTCAAAGAGCCTAATCCTGTAAAGCTTGTTATAGGTGTTTTGGCTGCTGACTATCAGTGTCTGCACGGTGCGGTCGAAGTGCTGAGCGATAAGTTTGGGCGCGTTGATTTTACAAGCGATGTATGGCCGTTTGATAAAACCGATTATTATATGGATCAAACCGGCCCGCGAATCTTAAGGCAGTTTGTGAGTATCGAACGGCTCATTCATCCGGCCAGACTTGCTAAAATCAAGCTCCGGACGAACAAAATCGAGCAGAAACTGGCCAAAGCCCTGAGTATCCCTCTGCCGAGACCGGTCAACCTGGATCCCGGATTTATAGAGCCTTCCAAGCTGGTTTTAGCGACAACAAAAAACTATTCCCATCGTATATATATAGGCAGGAAAATGTACGCCGAAGTGACATTAATTTTTGACAATGGTGCCTGGAAGCCTTTGGACCATACGTACCCGGACTACAAACAGCAATGTTACTTCGATTTCTTTGAAAAAGTCAGAGCCCGGCTGATGGAGCAGTTAAAATCGTCTCGTGCAGGAAAAATATAGTTTAGTTCCCCGCCGGGCCGTCAAGGGGATAATTTAACTTTAGATCCGTAGAAAGTTTTCAGTTTGGCTGTATTGGCGATAGCTTTGTTAGCAGGTTCCTTTGCTCTGTCGGCTGTTTTAACAGCTTGTGTGAAAAAAGGCGCAGTTCGTGCAGGTTTTGTGTCCCGTCCGGCTTCGGACAGATACCACCAAAATATTATCCCGCTTGGCGGCGGCATCGCTATCGTTGCTACACTTGTGGCGGTCGTCTTTGCCGCTATAGTGGTTGTAAAATATCTCGTAGTTCCGGGCCATTTCGGGTGGCTTGCCGAACGTGCCACAATCGATCCCGCCGATTTTTTGGCCAGAATCGATGAGCTGCTGGTGATATTGCTGAGCATTGTTGTTCTGTTCGTGCTGGGCCTGTGGGATGACAAAAAACATCTGGGGCCGTTCTTCAAACTCGGCGTTCAGTTTGCGGTTGCATTTGTCGCCGCGGCTTTTGCGGAAATCAGGGTAGAGCTTTTTATCGAGAGCCGGATTCTTGCTTCTGTCCTGTCGGCCTTTTGGATCGTCCTGATTATCAATGCCTTTAACTTTCTGGATAATATGGACGGCGCTTCGGCAGGCATCGCGGTTATCGCGAGTTCCGTTCTATTCACCGCCGCTGCTTTCAGCGGCCAGATTCTCGTCGGCGGCCTGGCACTTGTCTTTATCGGGACACTGCTGGGATTTTTGGTATTTAATTTCCCGCCCGCCGGGATATTTATGGGTGACGCCGGCTCGCTTGTCGTAGGTTTTTTTGTCGCGCTGCTGAGCCTGCGCACGACCTATTATCACGAAGCGCAAAGCGGCCAGTGGTATCCGGTTTTTATGCCGCTGGTCGTGATGGCCGTTCCGCTGTATGATTTCATCAGCGTCACTCTGCTGCGTATCAGCCAGGGCAAGAGTCCGTTTGTCGGTGACACTCAGCATTTTTCTCACCGGTTGAAAAGGCACGGCCTGACCGATACCCAGACGGTCATGACGTTGTACCTGGCGACGCTCTGCACCGGCCTCGGGGCGACGTTTTTATCCCAGGTCGATTTGGCCGGAGCTGTTCTGATTTTTGTCCAGACCATTCTGGTTTTATCAATTATCGCTGTCTTTGAAACAACCGTCAAAAATGACAAAGAAGCCGGTTAATCCGAATCCATCCAAGAGCAAAGCCCTGGTGTTGCTTGAATATGTTCTGTTTGCTCTGTGCCTGGCTGTGATTGCCATGCGCACGACGTTTACCGAGGGCCCGGCTACGCAATCGACCACCATAACGACCAATCTCGGTGACAGCCTTTACAGCTTGTCCGTATCGGTAGTCCTGTTAATGACTTTTGTCTTGTGGTTTGTATGGAATTTCTGCAGCAAGCGCTTTTTCTACAGGCGTACCGGCATGGAAATCGGTCTGGGTATATTCTTTTTGGGCGCCCTCGTTGCCGGCCTTGCGGCGACGGATAAGCGGCTGGCAATAACCGATATTGCTGTGTTCATAGCCCCGCTTCTGACTGCTGTTTTGCTGGTCCAGATTTTGGATTCGCAGTCGAAAATCAAGCTTTTGCTTGCCGTCGTTGCCGCCCTCGGTGTCGTATCGGCCTATCAATGTGCCGAGCAATTCTTCGTCAGCAACCAGATGACCATCGAGCAGTATCAGCAGAACCCGCAAAGCCTGCTCGATCCGCTCGGAATAGAGCTCGGTTCTTTTCAGCAGTTTCTTTTCGAGCATCGCCTGTATTCCAGGGGTATCCGCGGTTTCTTTACGACGCGTAATTCCGCCGGCTCGTTCGCGCTGATGGCGTTATTTGCCGCGATTGCCTTGTTTGTCGACAAGTTCAAAAATCGGCAATCCGACGTCTCCGGCATCAAGTACCTTCTCGGCTGCGGTTTCGGTGCCGTGATTGTCATAATCAGTCTTGGCCTGACACGCAGTAAAGGTGCAATAATCGGCTTATTCTTTGCCGCGGCGGTGTTTATCATGTTACTGTTTTTTAGCAACTGGCTGAAAGCTCACAGGCGAGCCGTCCTTGTGATCTGTCTGCTGTTGGGAATCGCGGGATTCTGGGCCGTTGTTTCATACGGATTGAATCACGGCCGGCTTCCGGGCGGCGGCTCGATGCTTGTCAGATGGCAGTACTGGCGCGCATCCGCAGAAATGTACGCCGATCACCCTCTTACCGGCGTCGGCCCGGGCAACTTCGGAAATTTCTATCCGAATTACAAGCCGGCCGCAGCGCTGGAATCCGTCGCCGACCCGCATAATTTTCCGCTGAGCATTTTGACTCAGTATGGCCCGCTCGGCCTTATCGGATTTTTGGCCATGCTTTTCGTGCCGTTGTGGAGAATGGTTGCTCCTGTCTCCGCAGCTCCCTCAAAAGAAATTGGCCGCCGACCGCCGACATTCAGAGCCCTGGCCGTGACTATTTTGATTGTCATATCGGCGGTGTTGCTGCTTATCCGTCCGATGCTTATGCCCGCGACATTTGCCGAAAACCTCGATGTGATAATCTATGTATTAGTAACAATGCATGTCGCGCCCGTGGCTGTTTTTATCGTAGCTTTCGTACTTTTCGCCGGCCCGCTGCGCAAAAAACGAGATATTAAATATGAAATACGAAATACGGATACCGCCGCCGCCCTCTTTTGTGCGGTCCTGGGCGTTCTTTTGCACAATCTGATCGACTTTGCCATTTTCGAGCCGGGCGTTTTGACTGCATTTTGGGCTCTGGTCGCCTGTCTTGTCGCGGTTGATTTACACAAAAATTCCCGCCCTCCGCTTGTTCTGAAATCTAAACCGTTTGTAAAGATATTAATAACAGCCGCGGCTCTCGCGGCAAGCGTAGCCTGTATTAACTACGTTCTTGTCCCCCTGGCCAAAAGCACTTCTAATATACAAAAGGCCAACCGGGCTATCTCCGGCGGTCAATTCGAGTACGCCCACAAATTCCTGGAAAAGGCCGCGAAGGATGATGTTCTAAGCTCTTCGGCAATGTCCCTCAACGGTCGATTATATCTGCATCGTTTTGAGCTGACACTGAATAAAGATAAGGACTTGCTGCTTCGTGCCGAAACTTCTCTGAAGGATGCAATCGGGCGTAACGATACCGTTTTCAAGAACTTCGAGCGACTCTCAGATGTTTATTGTCTGCTTGCGGAAAATTCTGAGCAGCAGGAAAAGACCGAATGGCTGAATAAGGCTTTTGAAGCTGCATCAAGTGCGGTCGAGCGTTATCCCGGCTGCGGCCGGCTTCATTTCAAACTGGCCCGGATCGCCGAGCAGATGGGCGGCACCGATATCGCCATCGAGCAGTATAATAAAGCAATCGAAATCGAAGATGAATATCGCGAACAGTTCAGACGGATATATCCCGAAAGGGGTGACATCGTCAGCCGGCTCGGCAATAAGAGATATCTTTCTGCCGTTAAACGTCTGAAAGAGCTTTCCGGGAAATCCGGCCTTTAATCACGGCTTTCGTCGATGCTTGTTGGATTCGCGGGAAGGCGACGCAAGACGAAACACGAATTACGAAATTCGAGCGATTATTTCTTCCGGTATGTCGAAATTCGCGTATGCGTTCTGCACGTCATCGTGGTCATCGAAGGCTTCCATCAGCGAAATGATTCTCTTGGCCGTGTGTTCATCGCTGATATCGATCGTGCTCTGGGGTACCATTGAAATTTCAGCGACCTCGGTTGTAATCTCTTTGTCCTGCAGGGTCTTTTTCAATTCTTCATAAGCGCCCGGCTCGCAGGTTATCTCGAAAACCTCTCCCACTGCCTGCATATCATCCGCACCGGCGTTTAAGGCGATTTCCAGAAGCTGCTCCTCGTCGGCGTTGGCGGCGTTCACTGTAATCAATCCCTTCTTGGTGAACATCCAGTTGACACATCCGCTCGTGCCCAGCGAGCCGCCGTGTTTCTCGAACAGCCTCTTAATTTCCGGCCCGGTTCGATTGCGGTTGTCCGTGAGTACCTCGACCATAATCGCCACGCCGCTCGGCCCATAGCCCTCGTACAGAATTTCTTCGAAACTCATACCTTCCAGCTCGCCCGTTCCCTTCTTGACCGCCTTCTCGATGGTATCCTTGGGCATATTTGCAGCCTTGGCCTTGTCGATCGCATACCGCAGGGTCAGGTTCACCAAGGGATCCCCGCCGCCCTGTTTGGCCGCTACGATAATCATTCGAGCTATCTTGCTCCAGGCCTTGCCGCGTTTTGCATCCAAAGCCGCTTTCTTATATTTTATTCCCGCCCAGTGTGAATGACCTGACATATCTGCTCCTGAATTATACTATGAACTAAGAACGATATATTAAGAACCAACGTGTGAACATTATACCGTATTTTTCATCCGGTATAATCTTTTTTTAGAAATGTTTTTTCGAATGTAGAACGGGTCCGTTAGCCGTTGCGGCACGGCTATGCAAGATGTTTTGCGGGACTGGACAATCCCAGCTAAGACGTATTATGCCTTAGCTGGGATCAGATTATGGTTAAACCACCCCGGTGCCGGAAGCAGATTCTCTGCTTAGGATCCTTTTTGGCGGCCGTTGCCGAGGCGGACGACAGCGTAAACCAGTGCTCCGAGCAACCCGGTCAGAAGGGCGATTACAATCCAAATTCCCGAGCCGCGATTCAATTGGCGTATATCGGTGTAAACCCACACTGCAACGAGAATATGGACAACCGCGCATAGCAGAAATAAAAAGCCCAGTGCTCCTTCGCAATCATCGTCATCGTCGTCATCATCATTTTGTGCACGTTCCAGCTCCAGCTTTCGCTGCTCTATCTCGAGCTTATACATCTCCTGCTCCATGTCCATTTTCCTTTCGCGCTGCTCCAGCTCCATCGCCTTTTCACGCATTTGCATCTCGATTTCCATATCTTCCGGCTCGAATTCCTGAGAGAGAACCGCCGGGCAGGCGAACATGCTCACCAGCAAAACGCTCATTAAAACATACCGCTTCATCTTAAATCTCCTAAATAAAATTTGCTTATAATCCAAACGTATTTGTCTCGATCTAATATTTCGGCTGTTTTTGTGCCTTAATATACTTATTTCAATGAAATACAGCTTATCTAAGCCAATTTAGCGATATTATAATTCACGTACAAAGTACTAAACATATTAATATCGTTTTTCAAACAAGAATTGTTTCTAATATTGGAAGGCGGCAATCGCTTAATAAGGTTAACCGGCAGCTATTGAGGAGGATTTCCCCCTTTTTCCCACTCCATTCGGCAGTGCGGGCTCGTGCAATTGGCTTTGATCGGCTTTGTTTTCTTCGACTCGGCCGGCCGGTTTATTGTTATAATCTCCTTTCATTAAAGGCTTTGCAGTAAGATGTGCCGCTGCAAATTGGCTTTGTTTTTTCAAATCGCTCAATTTATACGCCGGCCGGGTGACAGCCTCATCCCGATTGTCTTTTATCGGGATGGGGATGGCTTGGGCAGGTTGATCGTCGCCGGTTTCATCCAGCTCTATCCGCCGTATCACCTGGTACTGTTTAAGCCTGTTTATCGTCTTGTACAGGCTGTTTTCTATCCTGCGTTCGTACAATTCCAGCCGTTCAAGCACCCTTGAATTTGCGAGATCCTTGATAACAATCCAGCCGAGAATCAGATTTGGAGCCGAGTCGTTCTGTTGACTCGAAAATCGGTCATTGTAGGGGCTCTCACGT
>Ga0180434_10001139_pt1 | contig 38672 bp, 30 predicted proteins | sample SS_ome_7_FD_132453 | JGI IMG/M metagenome (GOLD analysis project Ga0180434, IMG submission 132453) | Hypersaline lake sediment archaeal communities from the Salton Sea, California, USA - SS_1_D_2 metaG | ecosystem: Environmental > Aquatic > Non-marine Saline and Alkaline > Hypersaline >... | reverse complement strand
CGTCCTGACCAACGATGATGCCCAGCGTGTGACTTCCGTGACCCGATCCATCCACCGGGTAGAGCGCGCCGCCATCGGTCGAGTCGTGCCAACTGTAGGTGTCGTTGGGTGGGCCGTGGGGGTTGTAGCCCCGATAATTCGTCTGGAGAGCCGGATGGAGCCAATCCACGCCCGTGTCCATGCCCGCCACGACCGCCCCCGTGCCAGAAATGCGGAGGGAAGACCAGACCTGGGGGGCGCGAACACGATCAATGTTCCACTCGGTGGATTGAGGAGCAAAAGATTCAAGATTTGGAGATTCGGGGACGATCCACCGGCGATAGTGATCGAGTCGGACGACAGCGACGGAGGGATCGGCGGCGACCATGCGGATGACGGAGGACCGGGCGCGGAGAGCGATCCCGTTAAAGATCCAGAAGGGCATGTAGGATTCGACCAGCCCGGCGGCCTGTGCCTCTTCCAGATAAGCCCGCAACGGGGTCTGGGAACGGGTCGCCGCGGCTTGCAGCGCCGAGACGATGTGAGAGCGAGCCTCGGTCGCACTCCGCGCTCTGCCGACCGCTGTCTTGAGATCGACCTGCTCGCGCAGATGGACGATGACGCGCACGATCTCGTCGGGGGCGGCTTGCTCCAGGATCTGGAGCAGTTCCGGCTCAATAGGAACCTCCTCCCCCTTTGTCCTTCCGTGGTAGAAAGAAAGAGCCGCCTCTCTTCCTCGTCGGTGGCCCTCATCGTCCTCTACTTCTGAGGAAGCAGCAAATACCAGAATCACTGCATTTGCCAACAAGAAAAATAGGAGTATCATGCTTGCAATGCGGTAGCGTATGCTCATTTTTGTCTTTCGCCATTGTCGTCAGAGGCGCCACGCAAAGTAGCGACGCTTCGGTAAATTGGAAATCACGTCTTACTGTTGCCAATCTTGCGACTCAATTATACCATCGAGGGGCAAGGATAGAAACCTGGAGGCATGACCATGTTGACGGACAAACTGACGCGCGTACCCATCGCTCACCTGCCCACACCACTGGAACCGCTGCCCCGCCTCACCACGAAACTGGGCGGGCCGGAACTGTGGATCAAGCGGGACGATCAGACCGGGCTGGCGACGGGAGGGAACAAGGCCCGCAAACTCGAGTTCCTGGTGGCCGACGCGCTGGCGCAAAAGGCCGACACGTTGATCACGTGCGGCGCGGCGCAATCGAACCACGCTCGCCAGACGGCGGCTGCGGCGGTCAAGTTCGGGCTGGCCTGCACGCTGGTGTTGCGGGGAGAAGAGCCGCCGCAGACGCGGGGCAACCTTTTTCTGGATCGACTACTGGGCGCGGAGACCATCTGGGCGGGAGAACAACCGCTGGACGAGCGAATGGCTCAGGTAGCCGGGGAACTGCAAGCCAGGGGCCACCACCCCTATGTCGTGCCCCTGGGTGGGAGCGATCGCACCGGGACCAGCGGCTATGTGGCGGCGATGGAGGAATTGCTGGCGCAGTGCGCAGAGCGCAAACTCGACTTTGAACAGATCGTGCTGCCCTCTGGAAGCGGCGGCACCCAGGCAGGAGCAGTCGTGGGAGCGCGGGCGCTGGGATACACAGGGCGTATCCTGGGCATCAGCGTGTCGGCGCAAGCGGATCCCTTCCGGCGCGTTCTGGCGGGCCTGGCGACGGAGACGGCGGCCCACCTGGAGTTGGAGCTTGACTTTGCGCCGGAGGACTTGGACGTGAACGATGACTATCTGGGCGGCGGGTACGGCGTGTTGGGCGACCTGGAGCGGGAGGCGATCCACACCATGGCCAGCGTCGAAGGAGTGCTGATCGATCCCGTCTACACCGGACGGGCGTTCGGCGGATTACTCGACATGATCCGGCGCGGCGACTTTCGGTTCGAAGAGCGGGTGCTCTTCTGGCACACCGGCGGGACGGGGGGATTATTTGCATACGCAGATACCTTGATCTGACTCCAGACAAACGCAGCAAGCCCGCTTGCGCTTGAGGCAAAGTTGTGATATTCTTTGAACAGTTCCCGGAAACAGAGCTTCACCTCATTAGTTCGGCGGCATCCTGATCTGCGGAAGGCATACTATGGCAAGCAGACCAAAGCAGAGACAATCCGGTGAGACGCCAAGCGGACCAATCGGCTGCTATACTCTTGTCCTCCTGATGGCCGTTTTCATGGCGACTGGGCTACTCATCGTGCTGCCCAACTTGCTCACCACACTCAATCTGACCGTGCTGTTACCCGTGTTTGACGTTCTCCTGGCAGCCCTGTACAGTTGGCTGCTCGCGGGGCTTGGCGTCTGTTTGCTGCTTTCGCTGTGGCTCAAAAACAGAGCTGTCGCAACGATCTTGACGCTGTTACTCGGCCTCATCTGGGTTGCAGTATTCACTCGCTATGTTCAAGGAGAGGACTTGTTCCCCAAAGTGCTCGTCATCCTGCTCACCCTGGGCATTCCCGCCCTGCCAGCCCTCTGGTTCTCGCGCCCTCTCGAAGGCATGCTCACCCTCACGATGAGTTCGGGATGGCTCCTGCTGTGGCTCCTCCTATTCATCAGGCTGAAGGAATATATGGCCGGCGTCATACTCCTCTTATCCCTGGCCACGACCGGCGCGGTCTTTATCGGCGGCCTCTACATCGCCAGCGGCTTTTTGCTTCCCCTTTCGGAAAGGCGTCACTGGCGCACGATTTTCAACTTTCTGCGAGATTTCACCATCGGGGTGAACTTTCCCGCTTACGTCGTGGTGGACGAGCTGTATGAGGAAGATAAGGTGGAGAACCGGATACCCGGCAATCCCTTTGGCGAAATTACGTCCAGCCCTGGATTCGTCCTCAGCGGCTGCGACCACGCCGTAGCGATCTCTTCCGGCATCAAGTTCAAAGGAGTGCACGGACCGGGCGTCACCTTTATGCGCTTTGGCGACCAGGTCGTGCAAACCATCGACCTCCGTCCTCAGTTGCGGGCCTTTACCGTGGATGCGCTGACAAAGGATGGCATCAAGATCAAGGTGTTGGCTTTCACACCGTGCAAGATCGACTCGCGCGGCAGAAAGCCGACATTGGGCGAGCCTCTACCCTATAACAAGAGCGCCGCGTTCAAAGCCGTTCACGCCCAGAGGACAGAGCACGGAGGCAACCAGACGAAACTGCGCGCGTGGTACGACCTGCCGCGCATGATCGCCGAGCGCACGTTGCAGAACATCATCAGCGAATACAACTTTGACGATCTGTACGGCCCCTACCAACCCGGCGGCGTTCCCCTGCGCAAGATCATTGCCGGCAGATTCTACGAAGAGGTCGCTGCGGAACTGGAGCCACTGGGGATTCAGCTCATCGGCGGGGGCATCAGCGATTTGCAGCCCGCGGACCCCCAGGTGTACGTGAAGCGAGTGCGCAGTTGGCAAACTGAATGGACGCGAAAAATCACGCTCAAGCAGGCCGAAGGACAGGCCGAATGGCTGCGCATCGTAGAGCGGGCGCGAGCAGAGGTGCAAACAGACCTGATCATGAGCCTGGGCCGCCAGCTCGACGAGCTAAGCAGGACGAGAGCAGAATTCCGCCCAGAACGGATCCTCAAACAAGCCGTGATCGTTCTCGATCAATTGTCAGGCCAGGCGACCATGAAGGGCGCATTACCCGACGAAACCGTGCAGGGGATCATACAAATCCGCGAGGCATTCACAGAGTAATGAAAAGCGAACCGAGACGCCGGCCATGAATTTGGGCAAGTACACGGCTCACGTGAAGCAGACAGTGCTCATATTGGGGATCGCCCTGGCAGTCATGTCCGTACTGGGGGTGGCGGCTGATATATGGCTGCGCACCGTCCAAGCCACTCCCGAAGGGGGTCCAATCATCCCGGCATCCTCGTGGACTCCCCTGGCCCTGGCGCTGGCATCTGTACACATCACCTTCCCCGTCATCGGCGCGCTGGTAGCGATTCCTCTGCTCGCTTCGCCCTTGCTGCAAAAGTTATACGCCGCCAAGAATACCACAGAGGCACACGACGCGCTAAATCGCATCGTATTTGGGCAACTGGGGCGTAACCCCATCCTCATCGCCAAGGAGGGCAAATTCTTTGTCGGCAAAGACTCGCTCCCCGGACGTGTGGGCGGCCCCGCTACTCTGATCATCTACAATGACACCGCCGTCGTCACAGAACAATACGGATCTCTCAAGCGCGTCCTGGGTCCTGGCTTCCGAAGTCTGGAACGTTTTGAGAAAATCTGGGAACTGGTGGACCTGCGCCCCCAGCGTTGGGTACTCGAGGTGTTCGCCCTGACGAAAGAGGGCATCCCGATCAGTTGCGAGGCGGACATATCCTTCCAGATCGACGATCAACCTCAGGAACCCGGGGAAAAAGTGCACAAAGATGGGCCTTATCCGTTCACAGAGGAAGCCGTCTTTAGAGCCGCCACTAACAAGTGGATCCGCGAGCCGGATCGAGAGGATCCCTATTTAACGTGGGCGGGACGGGTGGTGATCGGTTCCACTGAGGGCACGTTGCGCAACATCCTGGCAGGATACCGGCTGGATTGGTTGATCGCCCCTCCCCAGCCGGGTCAAAAACACCCGCGAGAAGAGATTCGCCAACAACTCGAAGAGACGCTGGAAGAGAGCGTGGGCAACGTGGGCGCCAAGCTGCTAAACGTGGAGCTTGGCGCGATCCAGGTCAAGACCAGAGACGAGGAAACAGCCAAACGACTTTCCCAAATTGTCTCTAAACAGTGGATCGACGCCTGGTACGCCGATTGGGAGACCCGCACGCTGACCAGCAAGGCAGAGGGCGAGGCAGAACTGTTGCGGATCGATATGGCCCGCATACAGGCACAGGTCGAGATGGTGGTGACACTCACCGAAGCCCTACAATCCACCCTCGTGACCGAAGGGGCGATCGAGCCTTACATCCTGGCCATGCGCTTTGTGGAGACTTTGCGCTGGATGTCCTACAATAACATCCGGCGGGAGTTTATGCCGCCTGAAGCCATGCGAACGTTGAAGCAACTCCAAAATTTGATGGGAACCAAAACCGAGACGTCCGACGAACAGACCGGTCAGCGGATGACGTTCAACTTGCCGCCGGAGGAAGCATGATCAACTTGCCACCCCAATTAACGCCGTCCGAACTGCTTTACTGCGACGCTCTGCCTCCATTCATCGACAGGTTGCTGGCCGGCTCTCGCTCGCTGCGCAGGGAAGGCAGATTGTTAGAGGCAGAGCACTGCGCGCTGGATGCCCTGGAGGGCGATCCCGATCCAGGAGTCAGCGTCGCACAGGCATTGTCCTTGATCCACCTGGCAGATGTGCACCGGGACATGGGAAAACTGGGACCGGTGTTGACCAACTGCCGAAAGGCCTACCGCATCTTTCAGCGCCAAACATCTCGCTATCAACGACATAACGAAGCCGTGACCGCCTACGCACTTGGACTGGCGCACCAGTTGCTCGGCAGTGAAATGGACGCGCTGAGATGGTACCAGGAGGCGGATCAACTGTTCGAACGAGTCAAGGACGACTGGACCGCCGTCAATGACCTTGCGCACGTGGATACCTGCGACCGCGTCCGACAGTGGATGGAGACGTTGAGCGGACATCTGACCACTGCCCGGACACAGCCCGACGCGGGGCTTATCTCTCGCATCTGGGTGCCCATCATCCCCTCAGACGAGAACGGAGGCAAGTTTGCCATGGCAAAACTGGAGATCGATAGCCACATCGTCGGGCGCCAGCTGACGATCAATGGAACGCCGTTCCGCGTGCAACCCCTCATCAAGGGCCAACAGCTCTCCCTGTCGCCCGGCGTCGAATACTATGCCCTGAGGATCCCCAATGAAGTGCACAAACCCCTGGGCACGCACGATGGGGATTACGCGCTGATCGTGCGTCGGAAGGACGCCGACAAGGAAGGCCCCGGCATCTTAGAGACGCTCAGCGGGCCGGAGTTTGGCAATTTCAAGCGCGACGATGACGGCAACATCGAATTCTTTGGACCCGACGGCGCCAAGGTGATCGGCGGCAAGGATATTGGGGACGATTTCCAGATTGGATACATCGCCGCGCTGTTAAAGCCGACGTAAAACCAGAGATCAGACTGTGTCCCAAGACATTATCGCTCTTCTCGTCTCCTTCGCCTACGTCTTTGCCATGATCGGCATCGCCGAGGGGTTGCGCAAGTGGCGCAACTACGGCGTGGATTTCACCCGCAAATTCATCCACATCGCCGTCGGGATGTGGGCTTACGGCACGGTGCTACTCTTCGAGCGCCGCGCCTTTGCCATCATCCCTCCACTGGCGTTCGTCGCCATCAACGCCTTCTCCTACTGGCAGGGGACGTTCAAGGCGATGGAGACCGGCGAGAAGGGGCAGTTGGGCACCATCTACTTTCCCATCTCGTTCGCGGTGCTCGTCTGGCTGCTGTGGGGTCGCTCCCATCTGCTGGTAGCCAGCCTGATGCCGATGACCTGGGGAGACGCGCTGGCCTCTGTGATCGGGCGGCGCGTCGGGCGGCGGCGCTACACCGTCTTCGGAAGCACTCGCTCGCTGGAAGGATCGACGGTGATGTTTCTCGCCAGTTGGGCGGCCACGCTCGCGCCGCTCCTGCTGCTGGCTCCGGCGTCCACCAGCCTGCTCGCCGCAGCGGGGATCGCCGCCATCACGGCACTTGGCGCAACAGTAACCGAGGCCATATCCCCCTGGGGAATTGACAACCTGACCGCCCCGGCAATTTCAGCGATAATTCTAGTGTTGATATGATAAAATGCACGTAACTGCTCAGGCCGTTGAAGCGAGCGCCGGTTGAGTAGCCGCCACGCTTTTTGTGGCGGCGTATCGAAACCAAGCAAGCGGCTTTTGCAGTTGATTTTGCCCCACATGGGCCGCCTGCTTGGTCTCGATACGGCCTGAAGGCCTACTCGACCGGCGCAGGCTGAGCAGTACAAATGCACAATGCGTAATAGTCCAGTTATGTTTTACGCATCGCGCATCACTCTTCTGTAATCACAAACTGGGCGACGCCCTGCACCCGATCCTCGATGAGCACCCGCATCTGGTAGATGCCCGGCTCGTACCCTCCAGGGGGTTTGTAGTAGAGATACGTCTCCCCCTGCTCCCCCCATTCCCACGCTTGCGTCAGTCCGTCCAGGTGTTCCTCCCCGCGGTAGATATCAAACGTCCAGGCCAGCCCATTGGTCATCCCCTCGTAAGCGATGAACAAATAGACCCGGTGATCGCCCGGCGGGAACTCGGTACCCGGATCCACAGGCTGGCCGTTTTCGTCCTTGTCGGCGGCGAGAGTGATAAAGGTGATACGCGCGTCCTCTCCGGCAGGCACGTCTGAGGGAAGCGGGCTGACCGCCGGATCCGGCGACGGGGTATCTGGCGTTGGGGTGGGAATGAAGGGCGGGGTCGCCGTGGGCGGGCGAGTGAGCGTGGGCGTCGGCGTGCGGGTAGGTCGCGAAGTCGGAGAAGGAGAGACTGTGACGATGGGAGCAGCCGTAGGAGCCAACTCAATCGGCGGGAGTCGCGGAGCTGTGATCAACACCGCGACCGCCAGCACTTCCATCGTCAGCGCCACAAACATCCAGCGCACAAACCGCTGGTGAGCATTCTGACGCATCACGTAATACTTGGCGCCGCGCGATCTGAGGAACTGTTGGACAGCCAACGCGGCGGGGATAAGGGACGAGGCAAATAGAAGGTAGGCGATCAAACGCAGCCAGTCCGGCGTCAGAACAGTCAAAGCTCCCTCCCCTAATCCACCAAGTACATCGGTGAAACTATACCACAACATACCGATTTTGCCCAATTATACTGTGAGAAAACCACACCGACAACTTGGACATTATCTTGATCACCAGTATAATGAATTTTACTGTGACCGAGCACACAAATCCAATAGCATCCATCATCATCCCCAACTGGAACGGCGCGGAGCACCTGCCCACCTGCCTGGAGAGCCTGCGCCGCCAGACCCTCCTCGACCTGGAGGTGATCGTCGCCGACAACGGCTCCACCGACGGCTCGCTCCCCTTGCTGGCCCGCGATTACCCGGAGGCGCGGATGTTGGCGATGGGGGAGAATCAAGGGTTTGCGGGCGCGTGCAACGCCGGGATGCGCGCCGCGCGAGGCGAGTTCATCGTCCTCCTGAACAACGACACCGAAGCCGACTCGCGCTGGCTGGAGGAAGTCGTGGCCGCCTTCGAGCGCCACCCCGAGGCGGGGCTGGTCGCCTCCAAGATGCTCCTCTTCGACCGGCGCGACATCTTTCACACGGCGGGCGATTTCTACCGCGTGGACGGTACTCCCGGCAACCGAGGGGTGTGGCAGCGCGACGTGGGCCAGTACGACCGCGAGGAATACGTCTTTAACGCCTGCGGAGGGAGCGCGGCCTACCGGCGGGCGATGCTGGATCAGGTCGGCCTGCTGGACGAGGACTTTTTCTTCTCCTGTGAGGACGTGGACCTGGCCTGGCGGGCGCAGTTGACCGGCTGGCGATGCGTCTACGCCCCTCGCGCCGTCGTCTACCACAAGCTGAGCGCCACCGGCGGCGGCGCGACCGCCAGCTTTTACGACGGGCGCAACTTTATCTACCTGCTGGCGAAGGATTATCCCGACGACCTCTGGCGCATCCACTGGCGGGCGATCGCGCGGGCACAACAGCGCATCGCCGCCGAGGCACTGCGGGCCTGGCGAGGAGCGGCGGCGCGGGCGCGGCTGCGTGGGATGCTGGCCGGTCTCCTGGGCATTCCCAAAATGCTGCGCAAGCGTCGAGCCGTGCAGCGCAGCCGAACCGTCGACCGGGCATACCTGGAGCACATCCTGACCGGGGTTGACGAAAGTCCCTGAAACAGGTATCATACGGCCTGACACATAGCCAAGTACCGGACAAAACTTGCAATTGAGGTGCAACTATAGACCCGATCCAACCACTACTAACGATCATTATCCCTTGCTACAACGAAGAAAGAAATCTTGAAAGAGGGGTGCTGGATGAGGTAGTTCAATACCTGGCTCAACAAAGCTACCCGTGGGAAGTCATCGTCGTCAACGATGAATCCACGGACAACAGCAGACCGTTAATCGAGCGCTTTGTTGAGAACCAGGAAAACTTTTCCCTGCTTGACATCCCTCACGGAGGTAAGCCAGCCGCGGTCTGGGCGGGCATCCAGAAAGCCAGAGGCGAGATCGTCCTGTTCACCGATATGGATCAATCCACTCCTATCGGTGAATTGAGCAAGCTTCTCCCGTGGTATGAAAAGGGGTTTGACGTGGTGATCGGTTCCCGAGGGATCACGCGAGAGGGGTTTTCCATTATCAGGCGCACCGGCAGCGTCGCGTTTCGCGCCCTGCGCCGTCTGTTTCTCCTGCACAACATCAGCGATACCCAATGTGGTTTCAAATCCTGCCGGCGCGAGGCGGCGCTGACCGTTTTCCCTCGGATTCAATTTTTCAAACAGGCGGACAGGCCCACCGGGTGGAAGGTCTCTGCTTACGACGTCGAACTCTTGTACCTTTTTGAGAGAGCCGGCTACTCGATCAAAGAGGTGCAAGTGAGCTGGCAGAATCGCGACGAAAGCGACACCAAGGGACAAACAGGGGAACTGGCCCGATATCTCAAGGAATCCGTCGAGATGGCGAAAGAGGTTGCGCGCGTAAAGATCAACCAACTCAAGGGATTGTACGATGACGCTCAGCCCTGATCTGCGCGAGGAGTGGGCGCTGGCGGCTTCAGGGTACGCTCGCGTGGCCGGCCTGGACGAGGCGGGGCGCGGCGCGTGGGCCGGGCCGGTCTGCGCGGCGGCAGTGATCCTGCCCCTGGATCGAACCGACTTGCCCGACCTGCTGGACGGCGTGCGCGACTCCAAACTGCTCAGCCCCAAACGGCGCGAGGCGCTCCTGCCCATCATCCTGGAGACGGCGAAAGCCGCAGGAGTGGGCTGGGCCGCCCCCGGCGAGGTGGACGCGTGGGGGATCGTGGCGGCGACGCGGCAGGCGATGGCCCGCGCCGTGGCCCAATTGGACGGCGTGGTAGACGCGCTGCTGGTGGATTACCTACGGCTGCCGAACGTGAACCTGCCCCAACGCTCGCTGCCCAAGGCGGATGTTCGCTGCCTGAGCGTCGCCGCCGCCAGCATCGTCGCCAAGGTAGAGCGCGATCGGTTGATGGCGGCGCTGGAGCAAGAGTTCCCCGGCTACGGATTCGCCCGGCACAAAGGGTACGGCACGCGGCAACATCGGGCCGCGCTGGCCCGGTTGGGACCGTCACCCATCCACCGGATGAGCTGGCAGCCGTTGCGGGAGAAGTTGCTCTGATGCGCCTGGCCCTCGTCCACGACTGGCTCAACCAGATCGGCGGAGCGGAGGACGTCCTGGAGACGCTCGTAGAGATGTTCCCTCACGCCCCCATCCATACCTCCATGTACTGGCAAGAAGGGATGCCCTCAGCTTACCGCTCCTGGGATATTCGCGCCACCTGGATGGATCGCCTGCCCGCCATCTACCAACACCACCAACCCTACCTGCCGCTCTATCCCCTTGCCTTTGCCCGGCTCGACCTCTCCGGCTACGACGTGGTGCTGAGCAACAAGTCCGGCTTTTGCCACGGCGTGCAGACCGGCGAGGCGATCCACATCTGCTACTGCCTGGCCCCCACCCGCTACGTCTGGGATTTCGAGGACTACGCCGCCCGCGAGGCGCTGCCGGGCGCGATCAAGACCGCACTGCGCCCCATCGTCGCCCTGCTGCGCCGGTGGGATTACCGGGCCGCGCAGCGGGTGGACCATTTCATCGCCATCTCCCGCGAGGTGCAGGCCCGCATCCGCCGCTACTATGAGCGCGACTCGGTCATCATCTATCCGCCGGTGGACACTGCCCGTTTTCAGCCCGCCTCCGTCCACGACGACTACTACCTGATCGTCTCGCGCCTGATTCCCTACAAACGGATCGACCTGGCCGTGCGCGCCTTCAACCAACTGGGGCTTCCCCTCGTCATCGCCGGGGCCGGGCGAGATCGAGAACCGCTGGAGGCATTGGCCGGTCCCACCGTCACCTTCCTGGGCCGCGTGCCCGACGAGGATCTGCCCGACCTGTTCGCCCGCTGCCGGGCCTACGTCCTGCCGGGCGTGGAGGACTTTTGCATCGCGCCGGTCCAGGCGCAGGCTGCCGGACGCCCGGCGATCGCCTTCGGCGCTGGTGGCGCGCTCGACACCGTGATCGAGGAAGAGACGGGCGTCTTTTTTCGCCAGCAGACCCCAGAGGCATTGGCCGCCGCCGTGCGCGCCTTTGACCCCGATAGCATCGCGCCCCGCGCGTGCACAGAAAACGCTGCTCGCTTCGACACAAGGGGGTTCAAACAGCAGTTGAGAAGATTTATTGAGGAAAAATTTTCAGGAGGATAAATGGAACTGCGAACCTATTGGAAAATCCTGATCCGCCGCTGGTGGCTCATCGTCGCCCCAGCGGTCGTCGTGGCTATCCACGTCGCCGTCTCCTACGCCCCGCCCGGAACCGTCTACCAGGTGGTGATGCGCTTCACGGCGGGAACCCAGCCTGCCGGACTGAGCGAGGATTACGACCGCTACTACTCCTGGCTCACCTCCGAGTACATCGCCAACGGCCTGGCCGATGCCGCCGATGGGAACATCTTTGCCCAGGCCGTCGCCGCGCGTCTGGCCGCAGCAGGCCACGAGGGAATCGCAGCCAATGACATCCAGCCCGCTATCGTCACCGACAACGCCCAGTCGATCCTCGTCGTCTACCTCACCTGGCCCGACGCGGAGCAGAGCGTCGCCGTGGCCGAGGCCATCGTCGCCGAGATGACGACGAACGGCGCGGCCTACTTCCCTCAGCTTGAAGGGATCGAGCCGGCCGTCCGCCTCCAGGATACGCCTACCCCGGTTCCCCTTCCGCCCGGCCTGCGCGCCCAGTTGATGGGGCCGGCGATCAAAATCGGGCTGGCATTCGTCGTCGGCGTCGCGCTGACACTCCTGTGGCATTACCTGGATCCCACCATCCGCGAAGCCGAGGAACTGGAAAGCATCGGGTTGGATGTACTGGCACAAGTCCCGCGCAATTGAAATTTGCTCATTGTCTAATTGTTCATTGTTCATTGATATGGTACAATACCGTCCGCTTTCTTCAAGGAGGTGCTAACCAATGGAACTTGCAGATTACACTCGTATCCTGCGCAAACGCTGGTGGATCATCGTCGTCGCGGCTGTGCTGACCGCCGGCAGCGCGTTCGTCTTTAGCAAATTGCAGACGCCGGTCTACAGATCCAGCGTCCAGATCCTCGTCAAGCCTGCTCGCCCCGACCTGGGCCTCACGCAATCGGCCAAGTGGTTGCTCCGCTCCTACGTGGCCCGGATGTACACCCGCGAATGGGCCAAGCAAGTCATTGACCTTCGCAAGCTCCCGACGAACCCAGACAAACTGATGAGCGACGTCACGATCGCTTCCGACGAGTCGCGGTTCGTGATCCAGATCGACGTCGAGGACTATGATGGGGACGTAGCCAACGACATCGCCCTCGCCTGGTCCGATCTCTTTATCCAGTGGCGCAACCAGGAGAATACTAAACAGCGCAAAGAGGATCAAGTCGAAGGCGAGCGATTGGATTTTCCCACTTATTCCCAGCTATGGCCCAAGACCAAGATCGTCACTGCCGCGGGAGGCGTCTTTGGACTGGCGATCGCCGCCGTGGTCATCTTCTTTCTGGAGTGGCTCGAAGCGGGCGTCATTCGCACGCCCCAGGATCTGGAGCGCCAATTGAATCTGACCGTGATGGGCGCCATTCCTGTAAGTGAAAAAACAAGGGGGTAACGATGGCTGGACAACCGAATCTGATCACCTTGACCAATCCGCGCAGTCCGGCAGCCGAAGCCTACCGCACGCTGCGCACAAATCTCACCTTTTTCGCCGCGCTCGACAGACCCGTCGAGACCCTCATCGTCACCTCGGCTGCGCCGGATGAGGACAAGTCCACGGTGCTCGCCAACATCGCGGTCACGATGGCGCAGGGGGAACGGCGCACGATCCTGGTGGACGCCGACCTGCGCCGCCCGCGCCTGCACGAGATGTTTGGCAGCACGAACGACCAGGGACTGACCAATATGATCGTCGAGGAGACAGCCCTGGACGACCCGCCGCTGGCGACCACCGAGGTCGAAAACCTGTGGCTGTTGCCCAGCGGCCCGCTCCCCCCCAACCCCGCCGACATCCTCGGCTCCCGCAAGATGGAGCAGGTGATCGAGGCGCTCAAGGCCCACGCCGACATCGTCCTCTTCGACGCTCCCCCGGTCGTCGCCGTGACCGACGCCGCCGTGCTGGGTACGAAGGTGGACGGCGTGTTGCTCGTCGTCTGCGCCGGACGCACCCGGCGGGAGCACGCTCAGCGGGCGAAGGAACTGCTGGAACGAGTGCACGTCCGCATCGTGGGGGCGGTGTTGAACGACGCCCCTCGCGGCGTCACGTTGGGCGGGTATTAGTCAAAGAGCGAGAATGAAAGGAGAACCCAAATGAAAGGTCTGATCCTCAGCGGAGGGAAGGGCACGCGCCTTTACCCCCTGACGTATACCAGCGCCAAGCAACTCATCCCCGTCGCCAACAAGCCGGTGCTCTTCCGCGTCATCGAGGCGATCCGCAACGCCGGCATCACCGACATCGGCATCGTGGTGGGCGACACCGCCCCGGAGATCAAGACTGCCGTCGGGCGAGGCGGTCGTTGGGACGTCCAGGTCACCTACATCCACCAGAATCAACCCAAGGGGCTGGCCCACGCGGTCAAGGTGAGCCAGGACTTTTTGGGAGACGAGCCGTTCGTCATGTTCCTGGGCGACAACGTCCTGCAGGGCGGCATCAACGACCTGGTGCAACAGTTTCAACGCTCCGATTGGAACTCGCAGATCGTCCTCACCCGCGTGGAGCACCCGGAGCAGTACGGCGTGGCGGAATTGAATGGAGAGGGACAGGTGATCCGGCTGGTCGAAAAACCAAAAGAACCGCCCTCCGACCTGATCCTGGTGGGGATCTACATGTTCGACCATCACATCCACCAGGCGGTCAGTGAGATCACGCCTTCCTGGCGGGGCGAGCTGGAGATCACCGACGCCATCCAGTGGCTGGTGGAGCGCGACTATAAGGTGTTCCCCTACATCCACCGGGGCTGGTGGATCGACACCGGCGAGGCGAACGAGATGTTGGAGGCGAACAGCCGGGTACTGGAAGAACTGACGCCAGAGATCGAGGGGTACGTGGACCGGGACTCGGAGGTAGACAGCCGTGTCACCATCCAGCAGGGAGCGGAGATCATCAACAGCGTCGTGCGCGGGCCGAGCATCATCGGCGAGCGCACGCGCATCGTCAACTCCTACGTCGGGCCGTTCACCTCCATCTATCACGACGTAGAGATCGAGAACAGCGAGATCGAGCGCTCCATCGTCCTGGAAGAGAGCTGTATCCGAGACATCCCGGCCCGCATCCAGGACAGCCTCATCGGCCGGCAGGTCAGTTTGAAGCGCTCTCCGATCAAGCCGAAAGCGTACAAGCTGACGCTGGGCGATCACAGCCAGGTGGGGATTTTGTAACGGATCGTACTTGCTCAACCTGCGCTGGTCAAGTAGTGCCGGAGGCATATATCCGCCGGGTTGAGCCACAAAAGCCGCTCGCTTGGTTTCGATACGCCGCCACAAAAAGCGTGGCGGCAACTCAACCAACGCTCGCTTCAACAGCCTGAGCAGCTACACCGAAGCTAGCTTCCGGCATCTCCCTGCAACACCACGCGCGTTGGCGCACCGGCCGCATCGTCCCAGCGGAGCAGTTCCGGTGCGCCGCTGTGCTCCCAGGCCAGGCGGACAAAGGTCAGCTCCTCCCGCCCCTCAATCGGTCCCTCTTTCTCGTAGACGGGCACCCAGGCTCCTGTGTTGACGTACCAGGCCCGTTCCAATCGCTCCAGCGCGGCGCGATGATCGTGCCCCAGGACGATGTAGCGCACCGCGTGGGCAGGGGTCAGGATTTGCTCCAATTCCCCCGCCATCTCCAACAAGTAGTTCTGCTCCAGGAAATAGTCCAACCCCCGCTTTAGCTGGCGACGCATAAAGTAAGCCAGCACCGCCGCCATCAAATAGACGAACGCCATCCACCACGGGCCGCCGACGAGGGCCAACCCGGCCAGGGCGACAAAGGTGGCCATGATCAGGAACATCAGCAGGGAGAGCAGCCCCTCCACAGCCGAGCCAAGCCACCCCTGCCACGAAGCATCCACCCGCCGCTGCGCCAGCGCGTCGATCTGTGCTACTGTTTCGGGCGGCAGGTGATCCAAGCCTGGATGTCGGCTGAATCCTGGTTCGCGCGAGGCACGCAGCACCGAGGCCGCCGTCTTGCGCCCCACTTTCCACAAAGCTCGCAGAAAAACCGGGCCACGGCCCACGAGCACCTCGATCGCCTCGACGGGACTCTTTCTGAACGCCCACCCCAGATAGCGCGTGAGCGGCTTGACGTTGTCGGCAAAGGGATGCACGTCCTCCAGTTTATTGAACAGGTAACGCACAAAGAGGCTGCCCCAGGGCAACTCGATGCGCTCCGGATCGTCAGGCAACACCGGGTTGAGAAAATCGTCAAAGTGGTTGGCCGCTTCGTACTGGCAGCCGTGCTCCACGTACACCCGCCCCGGCTCGTAGTAGAACCAGGGGTAAAAGTGAACGCGCGCCTGGCACGCCTCCATCGTCACCGGCGGGCCACCACCGAGCATCAGTCGCTCCCGGGTGTAGGCCCGCTTCACCTCCTTGACGAAACAGTCCTGCACCTCCTCCCAGTGGAGTTCGACGTCGTGATTCCCCTTGACGACGGCGACGTGATTTCCACACGCCACGAACCAACCCAACGCGGAGAAAAAATGCTGGTGCCCGCGGGCGATCCGCCTGAGCTTCCACACCGACTCCTCGGCCGTCGTCCCCAACCCATACTCCTGCTCGTTGATGCGCAGTTGGTCGCGGCGCTCGATCCCCTTGACCGTCCGCAGCAGCCGGCCCTCCTCCGGCATCGAGACCACCTGCAAGAAATCGAACAGGTCGCCGTTGACGATCAGTAACCACGGGCGACCGCCGAAGCGGGGCTGTCCCTTGATCTCCTCGTGATAGCGCAAGAAGCGCGCAAAGGCATCGCCAAACAGGAAATCCTCCAGTCGAGAGGTCTTGCCGCTCTCCGGATCGAATCCCTCGCTCAGGTGCATGTCGCTCACGACCAGCAGATTGTGTTCTTGCTCCATATTTCCACCCCCACCCAACCTCCCCCTACGAGGGGGAGGAGATAAATAGAAAGTATAGCACAGATGAATTGGTTCGCCAAATCGAATTTTCCTACACACCCGCTTCGCTCAATACCTGCGCGATCCTGCGGTCGGCCACGGACATCGGCAGTCTGTCCAGCTCGGCCAACGTCGCCCAGCGGAAATCGGCGCACTCCAGGCAACGGGGTTCGCCCGCCAACAATCGGCAGCGGAAAACGTGCAGTGTGAGACGAAAGTGGCTGTAGGCGTGCTCGACGACGACCAGCGACTCGCCCACCTCGACCTCCACGTCCAACTCCTCGCGCATCTCTCGGGCCAGGCATTCGGGCAGCGTCTCGCCCTCCTCGCGCTTGCCGCCGGGGAACTCCCACAGCCCGCCCAGCATATCGTCGGCCCGGCGCTGCGCCACCAACACACGCCCATCGGCGCGGGCGGTGACGGCGGCGGCGGCCTCGTAGTGAGGGACGCGCCGGCGCGAGGGCCGCACGGGCAGCGTCTCCGGCTCGCCCTGGGCGCGAGCGCGACAAAAATCGCGCAGCGGGCAGCGGTCGCAGCGAGGCGCGCGCGGCGGGCAGACGACGGCCCCCAGCTCCATCAACGCCTCGTTAAAATCGCCCGCTCGCCCCGGAGGGAGCAGGCTGGTCGCCAGCGTCTCCAGCTTGCGCCGCGTCGCCGACCGCGTCACATCCTCGCGGATGGCAAAGACGCGGCAGAGCACCCGCCGGACGTTTCCGTCCACCGCCGCCACGTCCCGCCCGAAAGCGATGGAGGCGACGGCCCCGGCTGTGTAGCGCCCCACCCCGGGCAAGGGCAGCAGCTCCTCGAAGGTATCGGGTAACTGGCCGTCGTTCGCGGATACGATCTGCCGGGCAGCGGCGTGCAGGTTGCGGGCGCGGGCGTAGTAACCCAATCCCTCCCACACCTTGAGCACCTCCTCCAGCGACGCCTCCGCCAGCGACTCGACGGTGGAGAAGCGAGCCAGGAATCGCTCGTAATAGGGCAGAACCGTTTCGACCCGCGTCTGCTGGAGCATCACCACCGCCACCCAGACGCGGTAAGGGGTGCGCCCGTGTCGCCAGAGGAGACGGCGGGCGTGACGCGCGAACCAGGAGAGCAATCGTTCTGCCAGATCCGCACAGGCTCTTGGATCGAGAGAATCAGTGTGAGATTTTTCGGTCATATCAGAAGCTTACCTCAATTTTTGAAACTCGTCAAAATGTGTGGGAGCATTACGCTTCTTTTGACGCTCTCTTGACGCCTCTCCGATATAATTGCTGTAGAGTCAATAGGAATCAGATGAAAAGTCAGGAGGCAGTAAGTGACAAAGATATTGTGAAACTGTTTCAGAATCCGTTGAGAACAGAAATTGATACATCAGTCTACAGGAGGATACTCATGAAAAAGTTGTGGCAAATTGGTTCGATTCCTTTCGTTCTATTCCTACTCGCGACGAGCATCGCTGTGGCATCCACCGTTGACCCGCTCGCTCAAGATGAGGCATCCGTGTCCCCATCGGAAACCCTCGACGTGGCGCAAGTTGGACCATCCGCGGTCAGTATTGACGGGCCAACTTCCGGTACTGTCAACACGGATTACAGATTCCAGATCAGTGTGGAACCGATCAGCGTGACAACGCCCATTTCGTACTCGATCATCTATACAGACCAGGCAAGCCCGTGGTCAGGCATACTCCCCACCCGGGCGTTTACAACGCCTAACCAAAGTTGGTCGACGCCGGGCACAAAAACCATCACCGTGACGGCTAAAAATTTCCACGGGACTGCGACGGATACACATACCATCGTGATAGAAGACGCCGGACCCCAAATCATCTTCGCAGGGCCTGAAAGTGGTATGATACATATACCGTACACCTTCACGGCTACGATCAGCCCCACGACTGTGACCAAGCCGATTACCTATACCCTCGAGCGCACGGACGGCACCGGTCCAACCTCTACCGGGCCTGTCGACTGGAACGGTGTAACCATATCAAACATTGTCTGGACCACGCCGGGGAGCAAGGCGCTCACGGTGACGGCGCAAAACGTAGACGGGGCCTATATCGGCACCCACACCATCGAAATCAAAAGCGGAACCGTCTTTCTTCCCCTGGTGCAGAATAATTACACCCCGCCCTTTGCCCCATCGGAGACGATACCCTGGAACTATACGATGATGAGAGTGCCAGAAGCCTGGGCGTCCAGCACAGGGAAGGGGGTTGTCATCGCAGACGTGGGCACGGGCGTCGATCTGGACCATCCCGACCTGGCGGCTAACATCACCGGCGGCTACGACTTTGTGGACGACGACACGACTCCAGACGACAAGTTGGGCGCCGGCACCTTTATCGCCGGGATCATCGCGGGTGTGGCAGACAATGGCGGAATCGTCGGTATCGCCCCTCACGCCAAGATCATGCCGGTAAAGATTTACGGCAGCGATGGAACCGCCACGTACGCAGACATCGCCGCCGGAATCGAGTGGGCGTACGACAATGGAGCCGACATCATCAACCTCAGCTTCATTTTCACCCAACAGTCTGGGACTGTCGAGGATGCCCTGGAGGATGTATACTATTCTGTGATGGTTGCCATGGTTGGCGATTGTGGAGGCGACGACTATGCCGCCCATGGTTGTACGATGCAAAATCAATTTGTCTGGCCCGCCAGATTCATAGAAAACCCTGTCGGCTCAACCAACATCGACGACCAGCTTTCTGATTTCTCAAGCGAGGCCCTGCCCCGCGTGGTCGCTCCAGGAGAAGGGATTACCAGCGCCGGTCTGGATGGAGGATATGCGACAGGCAGCAGCACGGGCTATGCTTCCGCCCATGCCGCTGGCGCAGCCGCGCTGGTTTGGGCCGCGAATCCCACCTACGGCCCTGCCGAGGTCATGGGCGCCATCGTTCATAGTGCCGTGGATTTAGGTTTAAGCAGTATGGCTCAGGGACAAGGGCGTATAGACGCCGCCGCTGCGATCACACAAGATCCGTATGGCGGCTGGGTCAATGCTGACACTTCTACGGCGCAGCCTGTTCCTCCCGCCGATCAGTTCCTCGATGCTCCGCACCAAACCACCACGATGATCGAGGACGAGGTTCTGGTCAAGCTCAGCGACGGAGTCATCCCAAGCCAGGTTTGGAAACAGACCGATTTCAGATTGTCGGAACTCCGAGTAATCGATGTGATCGAGGGATTGAATATCTATCGTCTGTCCGTCCCTGCCGATCAACGGGAGGCCATCATCGACAGACTGCTTCAAACGCCCGGCGTCGAATTCGCCGAGCCAAACTATTTGATTCAGCTCAGTTGGTAGACGTCCAAGAAAGCACAACGGGTCTCCAGGCCAAAGCATCTCGCTCTGGTCTGGAGACCCCAGAATTCGTGAGAGGCCGTCAAATGACTGAACCTAAACACCATTCCTACCTGCTGCGTTTCTGGCAAGAAGGCGCCGAAAAGAAAAGTGATTGGCGCTTTGTGCTGGTGAACCTGCTCGAAGAACAGCGATGGGGGTTTGCGAGCATGGAGCGGCTGGTTGATTTTCTAAAAGAGCAGGTAGACGCGCTCTCACCGCCTGACTCGGCGGATCAGGATGATCCAGATAGCACGCTCTACAACGATCAATGAAAGAACACCCTTCCACGTTGTCAATGCTCCCATTATCGTATAAAATTAGGGTAAGTGTTCAGAGGGTAGCGCTGGCTGAGTGCCCTGGAGCGCAGCGAAAGGGTGTATCGAAGCCAAGCGGCTCTCGGAAATCAAAATCGCTCCGAAAAGAACCGCTTGGTTTCGATACGCTTCTCCGCTGGCGCTGCGAAGCTACTCAACCGGCGCTCCTATATCAATGGCTGAACGGTTACAAATTAGGTTCAGCCAATTAGGCACGAACGAGAGAGCAAAGCAAGGAGGTAAGCTCGATGAAAAGCAAAGTCCTGTTAGCCGTATTGTTGGCGAGCGTATTGCTCACAGCGTGCGCGGGAGGTCCCTCCAACAAGAAAGCCAAAGAGATTCTCTATGGAACCTATCTGCAAGAAGTGACCATCATCGAAAAGAGTCCGTGTGAATTGACCTCCTGGATGAAGGAGGATGGTCAAACGAACGTATGGCTGGTTCGGTACAGATTCAAAAAATCGGGCAGCGAGGGCGGCATGCTACTGACAGAGACCGACGGGGAGTGGCAGCTCTACAGGCTGACGGTGGATAGCTGTCCAGAATAGGCGCTACTCGTTTACCAAAACCGCAACAACGACACAGTTCAGTCCCGTTCAGAGGAACCTATGCGTATTCACACCAAGAGAATCAGCATGAATATCCAAAAGCTCGCCTGTCTCTCAATCTTCCTACTGATGGGCTTGTCGCTGCTCGCCTGTCGCCTGACCTCTGACACTCCAGAGACGGCAACACCTGAGCCTTCATCTCCCGCCAGCGAGACGCCAACCGCCCAACAGCCCACCCCAACTCCTCGCGCGCCGAGCGCAACGCCAAAGCCTACGGCGACGACGACGACCCAGCCCGCCACCGCGACGCCGACCCCAGAACCCTCTCCCACCCCACTCACCCACGCTCCAACCCAATCCGGCCCGTTGCAACTGGTCGACCTGATTCCCCCGGCGCTGCTCGGCCAGGTCACGGAGTTGCGAGCGGATCCTGACGGCGACCTGTGGGTGTTCGCCACCTACGGATACGCGATCTGGAGCGACGGCCAGTGGACGGTGCAGCCCTCGGACCGCGACCAAATTCTGATCGGCGTGGACGATGCCGAGCGAATGTGGCTCTTTGTCGAGGAGGATGGCAGCAAAATCTATTTCCGGGACGGCGGAGCAGCGCTCACGCTGGCGGACGCAGGCTGGCTCCCCGTACCCAATCCCGCCCCGCTGGAGGGGCAAGGCGTGCTCACCGACAAAGCCGGGCGGGTCTGGCTGGCGACGGAGCAGGACGTGCGCGCATTCGACGGAACGCGCTGGACGATCTTGGCAGCGTCGGATATGGGCATGCCCCCTCCGCCCGATCCGGACGTCTTTACCCTGTTCACGCTAAAGCTGGCGGAAGAGTCCGGCCAAATCTGGGTGGGAGAGTGCGACTGGATCGGCCCCGGCCCGATGGGCGGAGGCGGCGCGCGCTGGTTCGACGACCAGGCGTGGCGGGGCGCGGATTCCCCGGTCGGTTCCGGCTGTGTCGTCGCGATCGAGGAGGACAGCCTGGGGCGCGTGTGGTTGGGCCTCGACGCCGACCTGTGGCGCTACGACCCGGCCGCCGACGAGTGGACACGCTTTGGGCCTCCGCAACTGACGGAAAGGTCTCGCATTGGATACGTCGCCGACATCGCCATCGATCCCACCGGAGAACCCTGGCCGCTGTTCGCCCTGTGCGGCGGGGCCAGTTGCGTGGGAGAAATCGTGCGCTACCGGCGGCAAGACGGCGCGTGGGCACAGATCGGCGACATGAGCTACGACATGCCCCAGACACTCGTGTTCGACGGCGCGGGGACGCCCTGGCTTCTGGGCGGAGGAATGTACCGGGTCGAGGAAAACCAGCCGGTGGAACCGCCAGCCAGTCTGCTCGCCGTGCAGGCGGTCACCGTAGACGACGTTGGTCGAGTCTGGGTCGCCGGGTGGCAGGTGGGCATCACCGGCGTGCAGGCCGCCACCGACGTGGCTCTGTGGATGTTCCAACCGCGCGCGTTGAGCGTGGGCGCGCCGGCAGTCTGCCCGATGCCAGGCGAGGGACAGCCTCCTGGGTTCGCGGTCGTGGAAGGCCAGCCCATCGCGCAAATGTTCGAGCCGCAGATTCTGGCCTACCTCAACGCGCGCGGGAACGCTCAGGGGTTGCAGGCGGCGCTCGGCGGGCTGACACTGACGGACAGCAGCGGGACGGATTGGCAGGCGAGAACCCAGGTCTGGGACACGGACGTCACCGGAGACGATGTGCTGGAGGTGGTCGTGGATCTGAGTTTCTTCGTCGAGGGCCAGTTTGCCGACGGCGCGATCTTTGTCTACCACTGCCAGGCCGGGAAATACGTCGGCGGCGCGGTGACGCCCATCGCGGGACAGATCCTTTCTGCTGACGATCCCGACCCCGGCATCCGGGCCGTCCAGGACATGAACGGCAACGGCAAACCCGAGATCGTCTTTTCCTATACCCCGATCGTCGGCACGCACGCCAACTATACGCGGTATTTTCGCATTCTCGAATGGGACGGCAATCAGTTCGCGGACTTGATACGGAACGAGACCATGCCCACTTACGCCGCAGAGGTACAAAACGGAGACGGAGAGATCCGCGACACCGACGGCGACGGCGTCCTCGAACTGGTGCTCACCCACGACGCGGGGCGCGGGCCGGACGCGGATCCATCGGAGAGCACTCGCACCGACGTCTGGGCCTGGGACGGGCGCGGGGCGTTTTTACTGACGCACAGCGAGTAGCTTCGGCAACGCCTTTGAGCCACAATCCCGGCTTACTCATCCACCACCCCGGCCACGATCTCGGCGAGGGTCTGGGACTCGGCGCGCTTCCGGGCCGTTGTCAGCATCTCAGGCAGCAGTTCCGCCCCCAGCGTTGACAAGATGCTCTCTGCCTCGCACCGGGTCTCTGTCTGGCTGGCAGTGTGGCGAATGACCACGTTCAAAAGCTCCAGAGCCTTCTCCTTCTCCTCTCCCTTTGCCAACAGGCGGGCGATCTCGGTCAAAATGTCCAGAGCTTTGGAGATATTTTGCGTCTCCATACAGATTGTCAGCGCCTGCCGGTAATAAGCCTGAGCTGCTCGATAGTCCCCCTCGTCTCGGGCCACAAGCCCCAGGATACTGAGCGGATAGGCGCTTTCCCTCCGGTTCTTCAGGTCCGTGAAAATGGCCCGGCTTTCCTGCAAGAGCTTCCTCGCCTCCTCGTATTCTCCCAGAACCCGGGCCACGCCCCCCAGGTTATTGAGGGACACGGCGATCCCCATCGGATCGTCGATCTCGCGGCGAATGGTCAACCCTCGCTGGTAACATTGTCTGGCCTGGAGATGACTGCCCAGCACGCGATACACCTCGCCCAGGTTGTTGAGCGAAACGGCCATACTGTAGAGATCGCCGCGCTCGTCAAAGACCTCGACGCTTTCCTGCAAAGCCTCCCTGGCCTGCGCGTACTCTCCGAGCGCCCGACAGACGTTGCCCAGATTGCTCAAGGCAACGGCCAGCTCGCGGCGGTCGTCAAGTTCCCGACAAACCGCGATACTTTCCTCATAAAGCTGTTTCGCCCCGGCATAGTCGCCCGACCGGTAGGTGACGACGCCCAGTTCGTTGAGCACCTTGGCCAATTCCCACCGCACGCCCAGGCGGCGCAGGATCGCCAAGCTCTTTTCCAGAAACGCCTTCGCCTCTTCCGAGAGTCCCAGGCGATGAGAGTACCATCCCTGCTGGGACAAAAGCAGACCAAGGACGGCGGCTTCCCGGTCTGCCATCCGATCTAAAGGACCCCAAGACGCTTCCAGGCTCGCGGCGGCCCTGCCGAAAACAGCCAGCCCCTCCTGGAACAAGCTGCGTCTTTCGTAAAAGCGGAGCAGGCTGACGAGGGACTTTTCGAGGAGGCCCGCCTTGCCCCGGTCAACGGCGCGCTGCCAGGCTAGGCGCACATTTTCAATCTCGACGTTGATCTCCTCAAGCGCCTTCTTGAGCCGCGCTCCTTTCAGATGCTCGGCCCTTTGGCACAAGAACTCGGCGTAATATTCCGCGTGACGATCGCGCGTCTCTTCCTTCTCCCGCGGGTGCTCGCAGAGCTTTTCGGCGGCGTATTGCCTCAGCAGTTCGTGCATCTCGTAGCGATCCTGGAGCGTCTTGCGCACGAGCGATTTATCCACCAGCACAGACAGAATCCACCCAGAAGCCCCGGCCACTGCCTGGGCCGCCCGGCTCTCAAAGCCACCGCGAAAGAGGGCCAGTTTTCGGAATACCCGTTGTTCCTGCTCCGAGAGGAGTTTCCAGGAATGCTCGAAAACGGCGCGGATGCTGCGATGCCGCTCCGGTACGTCTCGCATCGTGGCTTCCAGGACGTCGAGGCTGCGAGCAATTTGATCGGCGATCTGATCGCACGGAAAGAGCGCCACCGAGGCGGCCGCCAACTCGACGCCCAGAGGCACGCCCCTCACCAACTGGCAGACGCGTGTCACCGCCGTGGTCGCCGCCGCGAGCGAAAAATCCGCCCGTACCCGCTGGGCGCGCTCGCAGAATAGTTGCACGGCGCTGTACGCCTCCACGCCCGCCGTGACGTGCTCTTCCGGGAACGCCAGCTCGCGGACGTCGAACGCCCTCTCCGCCTGAACGCTCAGGCGCTCCCGCGAGGTGACGACGACCTTCACCTCTGGGGCGTGTCTGAGAATTTCCAGAATCAATGGAACGCCGTCGAGAAGATGCTCAAAGTTGTCCAATACCAACAGCATCTCTTTCTCGCGCAAATAGTCCAGGAGTTGTACTTTGGGGTCCTGGCGGCCAGAGAAAGCAAAATCGAGCGCGTGGGCGATGGTGGGCACGAGAAACTCGGCCGAACTCAAAGGAGCGAGAGGGACGAAATAGACGCCGTGAAGAAAAAGCCCGACGTGTTCTTGGGCGGCTTGCAGCGCGAGACGGGTCTTGCCGATGCCGCCGGGGCCAACCAGGGTCAGCAGGCGACAACCCGGATCCGCCAACCGCTCGGCGATCTGCTGCAATTCACCTTCCCGTCCAATCAAGGAAGTCAGTTGGAGCGGCAGGTTGTGCGGGCGCGCTTCTCCGGCAGAGCGGATGCGCTCGTACAATGCCCGGGTCTCGCGGGCAGGTTCCACGCCCAGTTCTTTGTTCAAAAAGCGGCGGCAGGTTTCGTACTGAGCCAGAGCGGCGCTCCGTTGTCCGCTGCGAGCCAGGATCAGCATCAACTGCCGGTGCGCTTCCTCCCGATAGGGCTCCATCTCCACCTGGCGCAGGGCGTAGGTCTGTGCCAGCGCGTACTTTCCCCGGTGGAGATAGTGGCGCGTGACGTGATAGAGGGCGGTCAACACCTGAGTGCGCAGCCGCTCGCGCCAGATCATGGCCCACTCCTCGAACTCGATGCTGTCGCTCAACAGCAAGCCTTCCAGAAAATCGCCCCGGTACAGGGCCACAGCCTTTTCCAGACTCTGGATACAGGTCTGGCAGGTCTCGACGTCGGGATGAGGGTGGGCGTGCTCGCTGGCCTCTCTCAAGTGCATCTGGAGCGCGTCCACGTCCAGCCAAACATTGCTGGAGCGGTTGAGCTGGATGGTATCGCCTTCGATCAGCAAGAAGGAGGGCGAGGCGCTCCGATCCTGGATCGCCCGCCGCAACGTGGAGAGCGACTGGCGCAGGCTTTGCCGCGCCAGCTTGGGGGACTGATCGGGCCAGAACAGGGTGGCCAGAGCTTCTCGCCGGCGCGGGGATTCCGCTTCCACCGCCAGGTAAGCCAGCAATGCGCGCACTTTGTCGTATCCAAAGCGGGTGACGGGTTGCACGTCCAACGTGACCTGAAACGGTCCCAACAGGCAAATGGAGAGTCGTGACATCCCGCCTATGATACACTAATTCAGCTATTACGCCAACTCGTTCTCACAAGTTGCCGCGAATTTCACGACAGAATCCTCTCCAGAATTGCCTATTTGGACAATTTCTGTTATTATCTACTACAGGAGGGCGGGAATGAAAATAGGCATCGTCTCGGATACTCACGACCATCTGAGTAATCTGGAGAGAGCGCTTCAGATTCTGAAGGCAGAGGGAGTGACGACGCTGCTTCACTGCGGCGACGTCTGCGGGCCGGGCATCCTCCGGGCGTTGGTCGATTTCGATGTACGCATCGCGCAGGGAAATATGGACCGTCACCCCGGGCTACTCCAGGTGGCCGAGGAGACGCTCGGACGCGGCGGGCTGGCCCGGCTCCACAGGTTCACGTTGAACGGATACGCAGCCGCGATGCTTCACGGCGACGACGGAGAGCGGCTTGGGATGCTGATCGCTTCGGGCGAGTACGCCTACGTCTTTCACGGCCACACCCACCGGCGAAGTGAGAGAAAAGTAGGGCGCACCCAGGTGATCAACCCTGGCGCCCTGGGAGGTATGCGCCACGAACAACGTTCCTTCTGCATCCTGGACCTGGCGACGAACGAAACCCGTTTCATAAGACTTTAGCAACGGACTACTGAGCGACAAGGAGACTGACTATGGCTACGATACAACCGCTGAAAGCAGACCAACTGCGCCAGACGTGCGATCCATCTACGTTCGACTTTGAGACCACGGAGGAATTGGAGGACCTGAGCGAGATCGTGGGCCAAGATCGGGCCGTGGGCGCGGTTCAGTTCGGCATTGGGATTCAACGCGAGGGATATAACCTGTTCGCCCTGGGACCCAGCGGCACGGGGAAGCGCACCACCATCTGCCAGTTCCTCGATCAAAAAGCCGCCGGCGAGCCGATTCCCTCCGACTGGTGCTACGTCAACAACTTTGAGAACTCGCACAAGCCCCACGCCCTGCAACTCCCCTCGGGGAAAGGGAGCGAGCTGCGCGAGGACATGAAGCAGTTGATCGAAGAGCTGCGCGTCGCGATCCCGGCGACCTTTGAAAGTGAGGATTACCAGACGCGCAAGCAGGAACTCGAAGAAGAGCTCAAGGAGCAGCAAGAGACGGCCTTTAACAAGATTCAGGAAAAAGCTCAGGAAAAAGACATCGCCCTGATCCGCACCCCGGTCGGACTGGCCTTTGCGCCCGTGCAGGATGGCGAGGTCATCAGCCCCGACGAGTTCCAAAAATTGCCCGAGGAGAAACGGGACCAGGTCAAAGAGGACGTATCCAAGCTCCAGGAACAACTCCAGGATACGATGCGCCAGGCGCAACAGTGGGAACGTGAAGCGCGGGGAAAGGTGAAGGAATTGGATCGGCAGGTAGCCATGTTCGCCACCGGCCACCGGATCGACGAACTGCGGGAAAGATACGCCGACTTGCCGCCTGTCGTGGACTATTTGGACGCAGTGGAAAAGGACGTGATCGAGAATGTGGACGATTTCCGCAAGGTCGAGTCGGACGAACAACAAACGGCTTTGAGTATGCTGGGGCAGCGCTCGGGAGAGATGGCGCCGGCGTTCCGCCGCTACCAGGTCAACGTGCTCATCGACCACAGCCAATCGGAGGGAGCGCCGGTGATCTTTGAGGAGCACCCCACCTACAACAATCTCATCGGGCGCGTCGAGCACATCGCCCAGATGGGCACGCTGGTGACCGACTTTAACCTGATCAAGTCCGGCGCGCTGCACCGTGCCAACGGCGGCTACATCCTCATTGACGCCCGCCAGCTCCTGCTACAGCCCTACGCCTGGGATGGCCTCAAGCGCATCCTCCGCGCCCGCGAGATACGCATCGAATCGCTCAGCCAGACGCTGAGCCTGGTCAGCACCGTCTCGCTGGAGCCGGAACCGATCCCCCTGGACGTCAAGGTGATCCTGATCGGCGAACGGATGCTGTACTACCTGCTCCACCAATACGATCCCGATTTCAGCGAGTTGTTCAAGGTCCAGGTTGATTTCAGCGAGCGGATCCCGCGGACCCCGGAGATCAATCGGTTGTATGCCCGCCGGATCGCCACGATGGCTCGCGGAGAGGAATTGCGCCCCTTCAACCGCGAGGCCGTCGCGCGGATCATTGACCGCAGCGCTCGCCTCGCGGGCGACGCCGAGAGGCTTTCCTCACACTCGCTGAGCATCGCCGACCTGTTGCGCGAGGCAGACTATTGGGCGGGCGAGGCCGGAAATGGGGCCGTGACCGCAGGCGACGTGCAGCGAGCGATCGAGGCGCAGATTCACCGCGCCGACCGGGTGCGAGAGCGCGTTCAGGAGCAGATCGAGCGGGAGACGATCCTGATCGACACGACCGGAGAGCGCGTGGGACAGGTCAACGGGCTTTCGGTGCTCGCGCTGGGCAACTTTGCCTTTGGGCAGCCCAATCGCATCACCGCCCGCGTTCGCCTGGGTAAAGGCAAGGTGGTGGACATCGAGCGCGAGGTCGAACTGGGCGGGCCGATCCACTCCAAGGGCGTGCTCATTCTTTCGAGCTTTCTCGGCGCCCGCTACGCCGCCGAACACCCGCTATCCCTCTCGGCGAGCCTGGTGTTCGAGCAATCCTACGGCGGCGTGGAGGGAGACAGCGCCTCGCTGGCGGAACTATGCGCCCTGCTCTCGGCGCTGGCAAACAAGCCCATCAAACAGTCGCTGGCAGTGACCGGCTCGGTCAATCAGCACGGCGAGGTCCAGCCCATCGGCGGCGTCAACGAGAAAATCGAGGGCTTCTTTGACGTCTGCAAGACCCGAGGTCTGACAGGCGAGCAGGGAGTGTTGATCCCGGTCTCCAACGTGAAGCATCTCATGCTGCGCCAGGACGTCGTCGAGGCAGTGGAACGGGGAGAGTTTCATGTCTACACGGTGCAGACGGTCGATCAAGGCGTCGAACTGCTGACCGGCATCCCGGCCGGGGAGCAGGACGAGGAAGGAAATTTCCCCGAGGGAAGCATCAATCAACTCGTCGAAGCCCGGCTCATCGAATTGGCAGAAAAGCAACGAGCGTTCTCCGAAGGTCCCGAAAAAACAGAAAAAGAATCGGGAGCAGCGAATTCCGATGACGCCGGCAACGAGAAGGAAGGCGGGGATGGAAAAGTATGATGACGAATTGACGATCCGACGTATTCTGGTAGCGTTGGATGGCTCGCACCACAGTATGGCAGCGCTCAAGGCTGCGGTCGAGCTGGCCAGCAGCCTTGATGCAGCGTTGCAAGGGCTTTTCGTCGAGGACATCAATCTGTTGCGGGTGGCGGGATTGCCAGGGGCACTGGAGATACGGTACCCCTTCACCTCCGCCGGGCGACTGAACCGAGCGCGCATGGAGCGCCAACTCCGGGCGCAGGCAACTCGGGCGCGCCGGGCGCTGGCGGAGGTCTGCGAGCGAGCACACGTCCAGTGGTCTTTTCGCGTCGCGCGCGGCGACGTGGCGGCGGAGGTGCTGGAGGCGGCGCTGGAGGCGGATCTGCTCAGCCTGGGAAAGGCAAGCCGACCGATCATCCAGCGTGCTCGGACAGGCTCTACGGCGCGAATGGCAGCGACACAAGCACCGCGCTCCGTGCTTCTGCTCTCGCGCGACGCCGACATCCGCCCCCCAGTCGTGGTCTTTTACGATGGCTCGCCTGTCTCCCAGCAGAGCCTGTTGATGGCAGCCCGTCTGGCCCGGCAGAAAGAGGGGTATCTGTTCATCCTGCTCCTGGCGAACACGCTCAAGGAAGCTGAACAGTTGCAAGCCCAGGCCTCTGACCGACTGCGGGGATCGGAACTTTTGGTCTATTATCGTTCACTGATCGGCGACGACGTAGAAACTTTGATTGAAACGGTGAAGAAAAAGCGCAGCGGGGTACTGGTGTTGAGCGATACCATCCTGCAACCGGAAGAGTTGCAAACGCTGCTGGACGAGGTGGATTGCCCGGTTCTGGTGGTGCGATAGGCACGTAACCCGGCAACGAAAGAAACCCGGTTTTTTGAACCCTCAAAAACCGGGTTTCTATCAAATCAAAAAGCTAACCCACCGCAAATATCGCAGTGGGGGTTCTTTTTGTAAGAGCAAGCCAACAACTGTTGGCAGCCTACTCTTTCTCTTTCGGCTCCACATCCACGACAGTGGCGCTGGCGAGTTCTGCGGGCTGCTGCTTCCTCGGTCTGGGAGGCTCGATCATCGGCGGCTCGATGTCGCCGTGCATCGTCGTCTGCCCGCGCAGATACGCCCCCTCGTTGAGCAACAGCGAATTGATCGTCAGGTCGCCCCACACCCGGCCCGTCTCCAATATCTCCACCATGTTGCCGTTGACGTCGCCCTTGATCGCGCCAGAGATGGAGACGTTGTTCGCCTTGATATCGGCGACGATCTTGGCCGCCTCGCCGACGATCAAATTGCCGGTGATGTCAATCGAACCCTCAAAGACGCCATCAATGCGAACCCCGCCATCGGACTGGATATCGCCCCGGATGTAGGCATTCGGGCCGATGATGGTCTCGATCTTTGAAGAAGGAGCGGCGGTCGCAGCCGTCTCTCGGGGTTTTGGCTCTTGCTTTTTTTCTCTCCCAAACAACATAGTTGTGCCTCCTTAATTGTCTCACTATGGGCCAGATGATACACTAGCATGCAGCTTTTGTCAATCAGGGTTCCTGCACGATGATCAGGCGAGCCTCCGCCAACGCCTGCTCCTCCTCCTTGGTCAACACCCGGGGCGACAACCATCCCTGGACCGGCTTGGCGTAAATACGCGTCGCCTCGCGCCCGTACAGCGCCGAGATCACGACGCCGTTCCCCTCGCCATCGACCAGCGCCAGCGCAAAGCTCTGATCTCCGCCGGTGTCCTCAAAGGCGCTAAAGCGCACCAGGCCCATCCCCTGCACCGAGTGCGCCAGAGTCGAGTCCACCTGTTCGGCGCGGGCCACCAACCGCTCGGTGCGCGCGTTCGTCTTGGAAAGCCGGGAGGCCAGGTTTTCCAGCACCGCGTTCGCGCCGCCATCCTCCCCTTCGACAATGACTTCTTCGCGGCGTTCCTGCAACTGGCGCAACCGCCCCTGCAAGTCGAGGATCCACACAATGCCGACGACCACCAGAATCGTCAGCGCCAGCGACCAGATCAATAATGCGACGTCCATCACCCCTCCTTATCTCTATTCCACTCGCACCGGCCCCAGGATGACCCGATCGCCAGCCAAGTCTCCATACAAGTTTACCACAGGAAGGCGACGAAGGGAAGTCCTCTCATACATCCCCACCTCCAGCCAATAGTCGCCTGGAGGCAGGCCATCCGGGAGAACCAGCCGGTAGGGATCGGTAAAGATCTGCCCTGGCAGCCACTTGGGGAACCACAGGTAAGTGGGGCAGGCGCCGCCCAGCGGATGATAGTCGTGGCCCAAGACCGGTCGCCCCGCGCCATCCATCAGGTGGATAAAGACTTTGGCATCGTCGCGCGGGGAGGCCAACGCGCGCCAGGTGAGCGTCAGGTGGAGCGCGCGCCCGGCGCGGACGACCAATGGCTCCTCCCAGGGAGCCTGGCGTACCTGCCAGCCAGCCCGCGCTCGCGCCCCCATCAGCGCCACCTGGTTATCGAGATTCGCCAGCACTCGCTCCAACAATGCCGGCGGTGGCGCTTGGGGATTGGGCAGCACCGTGACAGTCGCCAGTTCCGCCGTGATTCCGCCGGTGGATAGAGACAGTTCCGCCCGCCCGCCAGTCAGGTCGGCGTAGCCCAGACGGAGGGGATATTCCCCCGGCGGCAAGTTGAAGGGAACCGGCAGTTGGTACCGCTCCACCGCCACCTCGCCGGGCAGCCATTGCGTCGTGAGCAGGCGGTTGTCGGTGGTCCAGCGGGCCTCGACCGGCCCCAGTTCGGCATACGGCATCCAGATCCCCTCCAGCGGCTCCGGCGCGCTCTGGTAGAGAGTCAATTCCAGCGGCTCGCCCGCGATGACGGTCGTCGAGGGCAGATCGTAGCCCAGGATGTGGACGCGCTCGTCGGCCCAGATGTCTAAAGAGTGGGATGGCACAGGATCCACCAACGGCAGGGTCACGATCCGGTAAAAGACTCCCTCCGGCGCCAGATGGAACCCCTCGCGCCGCACGGCCTCCTGGTCATTCGGCAGATAAATCGTACCTTCTTCAATGTATTCCCAGACCCACTCGGCCCACGTTTTCGCGGTCGAGGCATAGACCGGCTCCACGTCCCCCTCGTCCAGCGCCGCCCCCTGAGTATAGGCGTACACCTTGAGCGGGGTGAAATGCTCCCAATCGGAGAGCAAGATCGCGCCCTCGCCTCGCCCATCGAATCGCTGATGCACGGCGGCGACCCACTCCTCGGCGGCGGTAAAATCGCGCAGAGAAATACCGCGAGAAAGATTCTGAGCGGCCTGGAGAAAAGGCCACGGGAAAAGCAGCAGGACGAAGGACAAAGGACGAATGACGGAGGATGAATTGCGGATGGGTCGAGCGAGCAGATCGACGAGGGCCATAGCGCCGAGGCCGGCGGCGATGGACAGGGCGGCGAGGGGAAGAAGCAAGTAGGCCATCACGTCCTGGACGGTGTTGAGGGTAAAGAGCAGATGGGTGAGCAGAAATACATAGATGAGGATGGCGGGTTTGGGGATGCGGCGGATGAGCCAGACGAGGCCCACGACGATGAGGGCGATGACCGGGAGGAGGAACTGGAGCCGCAGGAGGGACCAAAGGACCAGCGCCCGGTCGGGCTGATCGACCAGGCCAAAGTGAAAGAGGTTGACCCGCAACCCTTGCGCGGTGGCGTGCCGCCAGAATCCCGCCCAGGTGCGCATATCCTGGGGGCCGAACAGGACGTTGGGGCTGCGCAGCGGGTAGTAGAGAAACGGGGTCAGCCCCAGAAGCAGACAGCCAGCCAACAGCAGCAAAGTTCGCCACCGGCGCAGAATGCAGGGCCGCACCACCAGGATGAAGAGGCCGTAGGCCGGAATCCCCATCAGGGTGATGGGATGGTGTGCGGCGGCGAATCCCAGGGTGAGGAAAAATACAGCCAGCCAGCGGTCGCGCCCGGTGCGCTGCCAGCGGATCAGAAGCCAGAGGTGCGTGACGGCCAGCGCGGCGCTGACGATGTGCGCGTTGGCGTGAATCGCGTGTTGCCAGAGGTCAGGGGCGGCGGCGAGGGATAGGGCGGCGAAAGTAGCCGAGTAGATGGGCAAATTAGGGATGGATAGACGAGGATGTGTTTGTACACCTGCCCCCTCATTTACTCGCTCCCCAAGATCGAGGACGACGAGATAAACCGCCGTCACCGTCCAGGCGCCCACTGCCGCCGCCAGCAGGTTGGTGCGGAAGGCGATGGTGCCCAGCGGGACGAGGGTCTGCCAGAGTTTCGCCAGCAGGGTGTAAAAGGCGTAACCCGGCGGGTGGGCGATCCCTCCGATGGCCGGGATGAACTGGTACTCGGAGGGATCGCCAAAGAGGACGCCAGGGGCGGCGGTGGCAGCGTAGAGAGCAAAGACAACCGCAAAGATGAGAACGGGGATGAAGTTGCTCCGTGCGAGCCGCCAGTTGCCAGGGATCATCAGAAGGTCCAGTCAGGCGCGCCTCACGCCGCGACCGAGATGTACCCGTGCTCCTCCAGGTAGCCGATGACCTTTGCCACGCTCTCCTCCACCGTCTCCTGGGCGGTGTGGCAGATGATCTCGGGGTTTTCGGGCGCCTCGTAGGGATCCGAAACGCCGGTAAAGTTCTCGATCTCTCCGGCAAAGGCTTTGGCATACATGCCCTTCACGTCGCGCTCGGCGCAGACCTCCACCGGGCACTCGACGTAGACTTCGATGAATTCGCCAATCTCCTCGCGGGTCTTGGCCCGCCGCGCGCGATAAGGGGAGATAAACGAGCAGAGGACGGCCACGCCGTTGCGGGTGAGCAACTTGGCCACGAACGTCACGCGCTCGATATTCTTGTCTCGATCTTTTTTGCTGAAACCCAGGTCGCGGGTCAAGCTCTGGCGCACGATGTCGCCGTCCAGACGCTCGACTTTCAGGCCCCGGTCGCGCAAGGCCTGCGCCAGCGGTTTTGCAATGGCGCTCTTTCCCGACCCCGAAAGGCCGGTGAACCATAGAGTGAATCCTTTTTGATCGTACAACGCTCTGTGACTCCTTTGTGTTGGTATAGTGGTATATTGGTGATTGGTCTTTGATCCAATCTACCATCCTATGACGGCGAGTAAATCCGCTTCCGCGATAGCTCCGCGCCGCAGCAGCACCGGAGGCGAGACGGAGCAATCGAGGATCGTGGACGGAACACCCCCTGGACAGGGGCCGCCGTCGAGAATCAAGTCTATGCGTCCCTCCAACTGCTCCTCGACCTCCTGAGCAGTTCTGGGACTGGGCTGGCCCGAGATGTTGGCGCTGGTGACCGCCAGCACACCCCCCGCCTCGCGGATGAGCCTGCGCGCCAACAACAGATCGGGGATGCGCGTGGCTACCGTGGGACGCGGGCTGATCGCATCGGATACGATCTCGGTCTTGGGCAACACCACCGTCAACGCACCGGGCCAGAAGCGCGCGGGCAGTGGCTTGAACGGGTCAGGAAGTGTGGCGACGCGGCTCAATTGGTCGACATCGGACAACAGGAGCGGGATGGGCAAGTCGGATGGGCGCTGCTTGACCTGGTACAAACGGAGCACCGCGTCCACGTTCCACGGCAGCGCCGCCACGCCATAGACGGTATCGGTGGGGAAAGCGACCAGGCCGCCGGCTTTCAGCACCTCGGCGGCGCAGGCGATATTCGCATCGGTGGCAAGCAAGACCTCACATGACATCATCGGCGCAAAAGTGTAACACGGTTTGGAATCGGTGTCAACTTGCCAATCTGCCTGCCTTCTGGTACGATGTAGATACTGAGAAACCCGGTTTTCTCGCAGTAGAGAACCAAAAACCGGGTTTCTGAATCGAGAAGGAGTTGGAATGACACCTAATCACATCGTCCGTTACATCGCACTGCAGCGCCATCAACGACGCCGCACTCGCGAGCGCACCGGCGCCCACCAGGTGCTCCGCATCATCGGCATGGTGCTGCTCGCCATGCTGCTCGTGGTCATGGCCGTTTTCGTCAGCGGCGTGAGCAGCGTCGTCGGCGCCTATTCGTACTTCACCCGCGACCTGCCCGAGCCTGGAGAGATCGAGGCCGCCGAACAGAATTTTGAAACGACCAAGATCTATGACCGCACCGGCAAGATTTTGCTCTACGAGGTGATCGATCCCACCGGCGGCGACCGCACCTGGGTCACGCTGGATCAGATCCCCCAGGACCTCATCTGCGCCACCATCGCCATCGAGGATCGCAACTATTGGGAGAACCCCGGCATCAACCTACGGGGCATCGCCCGCGCCCTGTGGGCCGACATCCGGGGTCAGCAGATCCAGGGCGGCTCCTCGATCACCCAGCAGTTGATCAAAAACATCGTCATCGAAGAGGAACAGCGTTACGTCAGCGCCGAAGGCCCGGAGTGGGAGGACTATGAACGCAAGATCACCGAGATCCTGCTCGCCTACCGCATCTCACAAAAGTACAGCAAAGAACAGATTCTGGAGTGGTACCTGAACACCAACTTTTACGGAAACCTGGCCTATGGCATCGAAGCCGCGTCGCGGGTCTATTTTGCCAAGAGCGTCGGCGATCTGACGCTCGCCGAGGCTTCTACGCTGGCCGCCATCCCCCAGTTTCCACGCATGAATCCCTTTGACGATCCAGATTCCGCCCGCCGACGCCAGCACCTGGTGCTCAATGCCATGGTCAGCCAGGGCTGCATCGACAACGAGGAGGCGGTCGCTGCCAAATACGAACCCTGGGACCTGGCCGCTTTCTTTGAACGCTTCGACATCAAGGCCCCCCATTTCTCGATCTATGTGCGCAAACAACTGGAGAGCATGCCCGAAATTGGCCCCGAAGCCGTGTACCGTGAGGGACTACAGGTCTATACCACCATCGACCTGGACCTGCAAGAACAGGCTCAGTGCGTGGCCCGCACTCAGATCCGCCGCCTCTCCGGCGAGGACGAGGCAACGGTCATTCAGGAGGCGATTGACAACGGCTGCGAGGCGGCACAGTTCTTGCCGCCGCTCCGCGCCTACGACGTCGGGGTCGATCACGACGTGAGCAATGCCTCCGTCGTCGTCATCCGCCCTCTCACCGGCGAGATCCTGGCGATGGTCGGCAGCCTCGATTATTGGGACGAGTCGATTGACGGCCAGTTCAACGTCGCGGTGGATGGCTCGGGACGGCAGCCGGGTTCCTCGTTCAAACCCTTCACCTACGTCACGCTGCTCTCTCAGGGCGACAACGCAGCCCACATGTTCCTCGACGTGCGCAGCGCCTTCCGACAATCGACCGGCGCTCCCTACGTGCCCGAAAATTATGACCGCAAGTATCACGGCCCCCAGCGCATGCGATTGGCACTGGCCCGCTCCTACAACATCCCCGCCGTCGCCGCGCTGGACCTGGCGGGCGTGGACAACGTGATCCGCACCGCCCACAGTATGGGCATCAACACGCTCGACCGGGGGCTGGACTACTACGGCCTCAGCCTGACGTTGGGTGGCGGCGAGGTGCACCCGCTCGATATGGTCTATGCTTTTACCGTCTTTGGAAATGGCGGCCGGATGTACGGCGAACTGGTGCCCGAAGATCAACGGCGGGCCGGCTATCGCGAACTCGACCCGGTCGCGATTCTGCGCGTCGAGGGTCGCGACGGCAACGTGATCTATGAGTACAAGCAACCCGAAAGCCGCGACGTCCTCTCGCCTCAATTGGCGTACTTGATGACCAGTATCCTCTCTGACCGACGGTCGCGCTGGGCGGCGATGGGGTATCCCAACGCGCTGGAGTTGGCCGACGAACGGCCCGCCGCCGCCAAGACCGGCACGACCAACGATTACAAGGACGCCTGGACCATCGGCTTTACGCCCCAGGTGGCCGCCGGCGTTTGGTTGGGCAACACCGACAACAGCGATATGAAGAACCTCAACGGCCTGCGCGGCGCAGCGCCCGTATGGCACGCGGTGATGGAGTACGCGCTGCAAGGCGAGGAAATCGTCCCCTTCACTCGGCCCGACGGACTGGTCGAACGAGGCGTCTGCGCCGTCTCTGGCAAACGGCCCACCGAACACTGTCCCACTGTCACCGAGCTGTTCATCCCCGGCACCGAACCGACCGAATCGTGTGACATCCACCAGACCTTTCTCGTCAACCGCGAGACCGGGAAGCTGTGCACCGTTCACACCCCGCCCGAGTTGTGCGAGGAGCGCGTCTACGAGGTCTATCCACCCGAGGCTGCCGACTGGATCGCCAGCCTGGACGAGGAGAGACGGCCCGCCACGCCACCCACCGAGTACGACACAATCTACGGCCCCTCGCGCAGCGACGCCGAGGTCGCCATCATCTCCCCCGCGCCTTATGCGTACATCCAGGGGACCGTCCCCATCACCGGCAACGCCAAGGGCGGCGACTTTAATTATTATCGGGTGGTGTTCGGCGAGGGATTGAACCCCGCCGAGTGGGTCCAGATCGGCGCCGAGCACGGCGACCAGGTCGATCACAACGTGCTCGAGTACTGGGATACCAACGGGTTGGACGGCCTCTACAGCTTGCGTCTCAGCGTCGTGGATCATTCGCAGGCGTTGCGCGAGGCGACGATCCAGGTGACGGTAGATAACATCTCCCCCACGCTCGACCTGACCTATCCCGATGAAGGGGCCGAATACGAGCTGGGGTACGACGAATGGGCGAACGTCAACGCCGAGGTGCAGGATTATTCCATCGCGCAGGTCGAGTTCTACGAATACGTGGGGGCCAAAAACGCGGCGCCCGCAGGATTGGAGCCATTCGCCGTGCGCACCGTCGCCCCCTTCAACGTCAACTGGACGATCGAGGAAATCGGCGTGCATACCTTCTACGTCATCGCGGTGGACGCAGCGGGGAACAAGACCAGGAGCGATCCGGTGAGTATCCGGGTCGTGCCCCGCGAGGAAGAAGAGTAGATGAGTAATTGAGAAATAAGTATGTGGGGAGACAAAGGGTTGTGTCTCCTGAAGTGAGGTGTCTCGTGCATAAAAACCCATTACCACGATTGGACAAGCATAAAGAGTTAAGAGAAAAACTGCTTCCATACTGCCGGTTGTCTTACGGTGATATTTGGACCGATCCAGAAGGACAACACCGGATAGGCTGTCTGGATGCTACAAATAAAGAAGATGTTCGCACCCTTATGAATGATCAGCTGGCTTATCTCGCGATTCAAGACCCACCCTACAATCTAGTAGCCTTTGAAGTAAGAACTACCTCCGAATATATTGCATGGTGCCGAAGGTGGGTTGAAAACACTCTTCAGTCGTTGCAAGACAGCAGCTCTTTGTATGTGTGGTTAGGAGCTGACCAGAACAGCCATTTCCAACCGTTGCCAGAGTTTATGCTTATGATGCGAGATTTTCCGCTCTCGTCTCGGAGTTTTATCACGCTTAGAAATCAGAGAGGATATGGGACTCAGAAAAATTGGATGGCGGTCAGACAGGAGCTGCTGTATTACACTAAAGGCAGTCCCGCATTTGATGTTCAATATACCAACATCCCCAAAATTCTTCGAGGTTACTATAAAAAAGTGGGGGGGATTGTTCGGGAAAACCTAGAGCGTAGCCGGTCTGACACTATCAGACCTAGCAATATTTGGGTAGATATTCAACAAGTATTCTATCGTATGGAGGAGAACGTCTCTGGCTGCTATGTTCAAAAGCCCCTTAAGGCTATTGAAAGGATTGTTAAAGCCAGCTCCAGGCGAGGAGACCTGGTTATAGATTTCTTTGCACATTCCGGTACCACACT
>Ga0180434_10001138_pt1 | contig 38684 bp, 39 predicted proteins | sample SS_ome_7_FD_132453 | JGI IMG/M metagenome (GOLD analysis project Ga0180434, IMG submission 132453) | Hypersaline lake sediment archaeal communities from the Salton Sea, California, USA - SS_1_D_2 metaG | ecosystem: Environmental > Aquatic > Non-marine Saline and Alkaline > Hypersaline >... | reverse complement strand
TTCCTGTACATCATGGACCGAAAACGGGACATGATCGTATCGGGCGGGCTCAACGTATTCGCCAGCGACATCGAAGAGGTGTTTCTCCTGCACCCGGAGGTCCTGGATGTGGCGGTGATCGCCGTTCCGCACGACAAGTGGGGCGAAACACCCCTGGCCCTGGTCCGGCCTCGTCCCGGAGCTGCGGCCACCGAAGACGACTTGAGAGCGTGGGCCAACGACCGTCTGGCCAAACACCAGCGGGTCAATGCCGTGGAGATGCGGGACGAGGACTTCCCTCGCAACGCCCTCGGCAAGGTTCTCAAGCGACAACTGCGCCTGCCCTACTGGCCCGAGCTTGCCTAGCCGGGAAGACACGACCAAGGAGAAGAACCATGATCGAAAACCTCAGCAAAGAGCAGATCAAGGCCATGTTCGACGTCCTGCCGTTCCAGATGGTCTTCATCGATGGAAACGACAAGATCCAGTGGTGGAACGAATCCAAGGCCCGGCTCATGGAAGCCCCCACAGACCGTCTCGGAAAGGACGTGCGGGTCTGTCACAAGCCGGAGAGCCTTCCCAGGCTGGAGAAGATGCTCTCCGACTTCAAGACCGGCAAGGCGGACGAGGCCGAGTTCTGGGTCACCGTGGACGAGATCGGGCTCAAGGCCCTGAACAGGTTCTTTGCCATACGGGATCCGGAAGGGAACTATCTGGGGACCATGGAGTACCTCTTGAACTTCGGCTACATCGAGCAAATCGCCGAAGAGAAGAAGGACGCCCACGTGTTCCGGTCCAGCCCGGAGAACTACACCAACACATCCGGTTGACCCCGCCCTGAAGCGAACAACCGAATGGAATACGACATCGTACTCGCGCACTCGTTCCCCCCAGTGACAATCCGGGGACGTCGCGTGACGATTTTGGCCAGAGGCAGGCAAGCAAGCCGACCCCCGGGACCTTTCCTCTTCTTCCTTGACTTCAGCCCCTTAGACACCCTTCGCCCTTCTCCACCCCTTTGGCACGACTCTTGTATTTACCGCATTCTCACATCAACAAGCGGGCGACGGCCATCGGTCGTCCGGGGAGTTTTGCTCCCGTACTCTCACATCCACCAAGGGACAAGGAGGGAAGACATGAATGCGAGACTCATCTGTGCCACGCTGTTGATCGTCAGCATGGGGGCAATCGGATGCGGTGCTCCGCAGCCGCCCATGGCATGTACCGAAGAGGCGTTTCCCGGGTGGGAGAACGGGGACTTCCGTCTCGCATACTGCGAGGAGCTCGACATGGTATGCAACGAAGGGGTCACCCTGGCAGACGAGTGTCCCGCGTTCCTCGAGGAGCTCGAGGTGTACTTCCGCGAGTTCTTGATCCCCGAGTTGACCCAGAGGTTGGAGCGCTTTCCCTGGGAGATCGATCTCGAGGCCCTGGCGGACCACTTGTTCGGCCGGCTGTCAGGCGGATGCACGAGGGTCGACATCCTCGAGGAGGTCGGAACATGCCAACCTGTCGGAAATGAAGAGGATGCGTGCCTGGAGGACGCCGACTGCCGCGAAGACCTGGTGTGCCTGGAAGGGATGTGTCTCCTGCCCGGCTGACCCCGGACACCTGACGCGACATCAACCCTTTGATAATCACAAGGGCCGCATTCAGCCAAGAATGCGGCCCTTGTCACATCGTGAGCTTCCTTTCCGTTGCATTCCTCTGGTCCAAGACAGAGGCTCGGACTTCATCGGGAATGACGTGCAACCGGATGGATGCAGTCCGTCCCCTTGGCAATGCCGAATCCCTGGACGTAATCGGTCCGTGCGTCGCGGTGGACGTGTTTCGAGGTAGAAGACCAGCCGTCCGCCATGGCATTCCCCAGGGCGCCCTCCCGGCCGATGATCCGCTCCGTAAGCCGTATGTACGCGTGGATGTCCCGTCCCAGGGACACACCCCCGGCAAGCTCGTCGTCGACGGCTCCGCCCGCATGAAGCCGTGTGGCAACTGCTGCAGCAAGCGGAGCATGCCTTCACATCCTTCTTCACTTCGTACCATTTCTTGATGCCGTAGTGCTCGTTCCAGTCATACACGCTCCAGAGGCCGGGGTTCATGTTCACCGAAACGAGACCCGACCACAATACATGTACGCCCAGATCGGCCATGGCCCCTGAGAAGGCCGAATTCAAAGGAAACAGTTGTTGAACCCTATTCAAGAACCGCTTTCGGTCCGCGATTCTCACCCCTGTCGTGCCCCGGGCGACGATGGCTTTCAAATTCTTGGATCCCATCACCGCCCCAAGGCCGCTCCTGCCCAGGGTTCGCCTTCACATTCGTCTTGTTCATTTCACGGGCTCCTCATTCACGACGGAAATCTTCAGCCACATCGCCTCGTATATGCGGATTCGTTATGTAACTTCTTCAGAAGAAACTGTCGGTAGGACTCTTCGGCGTAGCTGTTATCAAATGGCACGAACAGCAGACACGGCATTATCGAAAACCCGATGGCCCCGGGAAAGCTGGCAAAGAGTGAAACCCGCAGGGAACGCTGAAATCGTGACAGATCCATTGGGCGCTACATGGTTTCCGGGATTGTTTCTGGATCAATACCCCTTTGCTTGAGCCACATAGGCAAGAGTTCTTCATCGACTTCACGAGCTATTTCCGGGGCCTTCTTCAACATGAACTCAGCCATCGACGGGCTGAGGTTTATGTGGCCAAAACTGCCGTCAAAGACGATTATCTTATCGGTTTCTGAAATTCGTACGGCAAAATCTATGGCGGCCTCCAAATCTTCAGCCGTCACAATCTGCTTCACTCCAAAAAAGGGCGGCTCGTGCTTCCCCACCATGATCGTTGGGGCACGAAGCTCTATATCCCAGAAGGCCTGTTTCCAGGCATTGTTGACAACGACAGCCTTTATCGCGGGGTTGAACGCGCTTCCAATTTCATTTTCTGAAGAGCCGACACGAAGATCCAGGAAGTCCATAGGCGCCTTGAAGAGATTTCCGGATGTAATTCCTCCGGCATGTATGTACCACGGCCACTTTCCCCCATCCAATATGACTATACATTCATCTATTGCATTGATTAAGCGTAACACCTTGCCATAAGACCTTAGCGCAGAAAGGATCAGTCTGCGATTAAGCAACCTGGCGTCATTGTCAGCTTCCACACCGGTTATTCCCGCGGGTGAGGACATCTGGATGCAACTGAAAGCATATTTTTCCTGAACAAAAGGTGAATTGAAGATCGCTCGAGGTATGAAATTGCCGCTGCGATTGCCAAAATTCGCGTGAAAGACCGATCTGGTTTCAAATCTTGCATAGCCCATTCCGAAAGGCTTCAAACCCCTGTCAATATATCGATGAAGATAGACTTCCCTTGGATCATCATAGTGAACGTGAATGATCTTGTCGGCATCATATGCTTTCGCAACACCGTAAAGAGTGCCGATTTCGGTCTCGATCGGTATGCCCTTATCGAGGGGAACGACACCGGATGTTTTCCCGTCGAAGTACTCATCGAACCTGTAGTGTTCGACGAGTTCCTCTGCCTCATGAAATCCTACGCCTACACCTATTCTCAGACGAATATTCTCGCAACCGGTCCTTTCTTTGACGACATCCCTGGTCGTTCTGATAATCTCCGCATAGGGTTCGCCTTCCATAATGATGAAGGAGTGCTCACAGCATAGGATGTTGACTGTGTCGTCGGGTTGGATCTTTTCCATGCTGACATTGGCCAATGCATTCTCCGTTGCCTTTCTCACCAGAGACAGATCGCCACCCTGCCAGTAGATCCGTTCTGGAATGTCCGAGAACAACTCACGCACATTCAAAGAAACGAATCTCGGTGAAACGGCCACACGTGGGAGAAGTTCCCTAGCGTATACAGAAGGCACAAGTTCTGGTGGACGAATTGCCTGATTTATCATTGCTTCCTCCTTCCAACCACAACGGATGCAAAGGTTTCCAGGGTGCCTTTGCGGGAAAGCTCCGCATCCTCTTGAAGAAAGTACTCGGGATATTTTTCCGCCACTTCTTCAGGGATATCCCACACGGTCGGCTCTATGTCGTACATTCGGTAACCTTTGGGCAAAACAACTTCAACCGCATTGGCCTTCAGTACCCTTAGAACAGGTGTAGTGCACCACATGGCACATCCTGCCCTCACTCCAGTCATGAGGGCTACGTCTTCAGGCGTTTCAGCTCCTTCCAGTACCGCTGCGGCAACTTCCTTTGCCAGGATTCCATTGCATAGACAAATGGACTCTTCCGGATCTAGATTTGCCTTTGCACACAACTCTCTTAGCCTTTCTTGATCCACCGTAGAAGGATCGATTCCAACTTCCAATGGTTCGGAACGAAGTACCAGTGTAACGGCATTCTCCGGACACGCATCAAGACACTTCATGCACGCCAGACATCTATTTTCGTCAACCCGTGCTTTCTTCTCGGTAACCTTGATGGCTCCAGTAGGGCAGACGTTTTCGCATATTCTATCTCCATTGCATAATGTTTCGTCTACCTGGGACAGGAGTAGAATCTCCAATTTGCTCATATGGATGCCTCCTCGTTGGATTCTGAGCTGCGGCAAGCGTAACACATCCAGCGGTGAATCCAGGTTCAACCTGCCGGGAGTGAGTAGAGGGTGCATATTTTACCCCAGGAGGCCAAGTAATGGAACAGACCTCACCGGAGGCCGGAGGGGGAGTCAATCCAACGGGCTGGTATTCGGCCGGGCAGAGGCCTTGTATTGGGGGCAAGGGGAGTGAGTTGAAACAAGCACAGGGGTGGGGATTCGCGAAGGAGTTCGATGCTTCTCAACCGCTCTGTTCTTGATCGACGAAACGCTCAGGCTAGTTCCTAGAGGCAGATGACTTGGAACGCCGCGCGACCCTGCGCGCGATCGACTTCCTGAGATCCTTTTCTCCGTGTTCCATCGCGTAGGCGATGTCGCACTCGGCGCAGATCACATAGACTTGCCCCTTGTAGAAATGCGGCGCAGTGGGTCCCTGCCGCTTGCACAGGATACAGCCGTCCAACCACGCCTTCTTGATCTTCTCTCGAGCCTTGACCCGTGGGATCTTCAGGTGTGAGGATACCGTATCCGCCTGATCGTCCAGCCTCTGCTGAAGATACTTCACTTCTTCCTGCACTCGGTTTACCATCATGGCATCTTCTCTTGCTTCTTCGTTCTGGGTTCAGACTGCCGGCTTCTCCTCCAAGGGCACACAAAGGGAACCGTCCCTTGGGCTATCCTGACAACTCTCCGTCTATTGAGACCGGAAGGGAACGGATTTGGTTCACGAAGTGACTTCAGATTCGGTGAAACCAGGGACTTCTCACCTTTGGGCGGGGGTCACACGTGCGAAACCCATTATAGCCTGAGATGCCCATTTTTGTCCAGAGGGTTCAGTCCTGAGACGGGCGGGCGGGATGAGAAAGAAAAACTAGATATATTGTGTTTTATATTTAGTAAGTTACAATATTTTTCAAGAATTAACTTCACATAATTCCACGAGCCCCTTCTCACTCTCTTGCGATGTAGACTCTCGGCTCGTCGGTCGAAGGAACGATCTCTCCAATTTGCGCCCGGGTCTCCACCCCGCGGATTTCCAGTCCTTTCTTCAGCGCCTCTGCACGCTCTGCCGGCACGGCAATCAGGAGCCCGCCCGACGTCTGCGCGTCTGCCAGGACCAACCGATCGACCCCATCCACTTCCTCTTCCCAGTCCACGTGCACCCCGTAGAAATCCAGATTCTTGCGGGTGCCACCCGGACAGACCCCCTCACGGACAAGGGGCCGGACGCTCCCCAGGACCGGCACACGAGAGGCGAGGATTCGCGCGGAATGGCCCGCGCCCTGAACCATCTCCATCAGATGGCCGAGCAACCCGAACCCGGTCACATCGGTGCACGCAGACACGCCCACCTCGACCATGGCCTCGCATGCATCCCGGTTGAGCCGGGTCATGACCTCCACGACTTCCCTCACCTCTGCTTCACTGGCCCGGCCCTTCTTGATGGCATGGGCCACGACGCCGCTTCCCAGCGGCTTGGTCAGGATGAGCACGTCTCCCGGCCGGGCGGAACTGTTCCGAAGGATTCTATCCGGGTGTACCACGCCCGTGACACACAACCCGTACTTCGGTTCGTTGTCCTCGAGGGAGTGTCCCCCCACCACATCGATCCCGGCCTCTCTCGCCTTGTCGATGCCGCCCCTGAGAATCTCGCCCATGTCCGACATGGGCAGCTTGTCCACGGGAAACCCGATGACGGAAAGGGCCATGATGGGTCGCGCACCCATGGCATAGATATCGGAAAGCGAATTGGCTGCGGCTACCCGGCCGAAGGTGTACGGATCATCCACCACCGGGGTAAAGACATCCACGGACTGGACGAGCGCGGTCTCTTCGTCCAGGCGATACACGGCCGCATCGTCGCGGGTGCTCGTCCCGACGATCACCTTTGGGTCTCTAATCGGAGGCAACCCGCAAAGAACGTTGCCCAGGTCCCCTGGGCTCACCTTGCAGGCTCAGCCCCCTTTGTGGCTCAGCGACGTGAGCGGGACTCTCTTCCCGTCGGCCATGCTTCTGTTCCTCTGCTTCTGCGTCTTGCCGTTCGTTTCTATCTCGTCCTCATCCTCGATTCTTCATCCGCGCTCCATTCACACAATCGAGTTCTGAACGCACCTTTGGATCCACGACCCTACCGAGCCTCGGCCCTTTGTTTCAACACGGCCACATCGTTGTTGAAGGCCTTCAAATCGCCGCTTCCGTCCACGAACCCACAATAGAAGATCACGGGTCCCGAGCCCGGCTCGGGCGCCGTCCAGAACCATTCCCAATCCAGTTCGAAGTTGAAGAATCCGCTCTGCATCGTGGTCCCGTCCAGGGAGAGGACGACAGGATCAAACAGTTCCCGGATCGGGTTGGTTGGAAATCCCACGTCAAACGTGCCGGCGGTCCGACCCCGCGTGTCGAGCACCTCCACGCAGAAATTGTTCGTGCTGAAGATCTTGAATGCGGGCTTTCTCAACTCCTCGAGCAGGGACAGCCTGACCGTGTACTCCCTTCCGGGCTCGTAGCCAACCTGGAAGATGTTGTCCGGCTCGGTCCAGAGCCTCACCTGGATCTCTCCGGGGTCTTCCACGTGGCAGATCCGGCAATCGTAGTTCTTGTAGCGCGGCGAGCCCGTGAAATACCGATTTCCCCCCTCTCCGGTGCTCGAGGGCCCCTGAAAGAAGAAATAGAACTGAAACCCCATGGCGGTCGTCACCGGGAAGGCCACAAGAACGGTTGCCAGCAAGACGGCCTGCCAGGCCCTCGCCGTTTCCCACCTTCGTCCTTCCGTGCAATTCCCGGCCCTGACGACCGGCCGACATCTTTCCCGCTCTCGTTTCATTCCGCTGCCTCGGGCAGACGCGCCCCGCGGGCCCATCTGAGTATGGTCTGGTAATCCGGGTCCTCTCGATTCAAGAATACGTCAGGGCCCCCGAACAGGGTTGCCCCGGCGTGTCGCGTGCCGGGCTGCAGAGGCTTGGAGAAGAGGGGGCTCGCCTGCGGATCGTCGAACCCGTAGAGCATTCCCGCCGTCTGTTCGAAATTCCTCTGCAACTCTTCGAAGGTCAAGGGGGCAGGGGCTTCGAATATGGGGTCCGGGTCCGGATTCTCTCGGAGCCGCACCTCCTGATAGATCTGCAGGGACCTCTCCCGGCTGCCGTGACAGGCAAAGAACGCACACCGATGCTCCAGGATCGGCTGGATGTGTGTGACGAAATAGGCAAAGTCAACATCCGGCAGGTCAGCGGAACCCGACCCGGTGTGCTCCCCGCAAGCGCCCGCGAACAGCCCCACCACAAGCGGGGCCCAGAGCAGCCTGCACAACCGGCTTGCCACTGCCTCCAGGCCGAGCCGGGACTCCGTCGGGCCCATCCGCCGGTTCACGGATTGCCGATCGCGGTTCGCAAAGTCTCTCAAGGCCGACTCGCTCCCTGATCCGTCTGTACAGGCGGAGCCTCTTCTGCAACCGTCCCGATCAACAAGGCTTCAATATCCTTGATGTACTTCTCTATGTAGTCCTTTTTGAATCCCACGTAGACCTTTTCCACCTTCCCGGTTGGACCGATCAGGTACGAGGCCGGGACGCCCACCGGCGCAAAGGCGTTGATCACCTTCTGTTCGTTGTCGTAGAGCACGACCAGGTCCAAACCGACCTTCTGGAGGAACTTGTCCGCAGCCTTGCGTTTCCTGTCCATGTTCACGGCGAGGAGAATGAACGGCCGGTCCCTGTACTTCTCCCGAATGGCTACCAGCTCCGGAAGCTCGATCTTGCACTCCGGGCACCAGGAGGCCCAGAAATTCAGGAAGATCACCTTGCCTTTCGCATCCACGGGAAACTCGAAAGTGCCCCCACCGTCCTTCTCCAGGGAAAAAGCTCCCACCGCGTCTCCCTCAACCAGCCCTGCATCCGCAGAGGCCACAAACAGCAGGCTCGCCAGGACCAGGGTCCATCCAAGGCAGCCTGGTCCAATAAGAACCGGGTTTCTTCGCATCATACCCATGTCTCCTTACAGAGGGCCCAGGTGTGTATATCGGGATCTTTCTTCAATAATATAGATGCACTCCGGAGCCGATGAGGAGGCCTTCCTTGTTCTCCAGCAGGGCATAATCCTCGTAGTTGATGTAGAAGTACTCCAGCTTAACATCAAAGGAAGCCTCGTCAAAGACCCAGAACCCTTCGGTTCGGTACTGGAGCTGAGGGCCGAGGAGGTGGGACTGCAGTGTTCCGATCTCACGATCCCGCGACATGAACTCCTGCAGGGTATCGTAGGACTCGCGATAGAAGTCCGCATTGCTCTGGTTGTGAAACCGGTAGCGGAACCTCAGCGTGACCGGCAGGGAGACCTGCCAGTAGCCCTGCAACAGAATCGTCTGCGCCGCCATTCCCCAGCTATCGAAATAGAGCCGCAACGACTGCTCCAGATACCAGTCTTCTGCCACGTTCTCCTTCAGCCTCCCGGTAAAGGCATTGCGGAAGCGCTGGGAAGGGTGGGTTTCAGGTACACTTTTGTCCGCATCAACGGTGGACTCGGACCCGACAGGAACGAACCGGTACGGGCTCGCCTGGTACCCGTCCAGGTACTCGAGGGAGTAGATGAACTGGCCGATCCACCGCGGGGAGATGAGCTGGGTCAGGGTGATATTTGCGGCCACACCGGTCAGGTTCTCGAAGAACTCCTCGTTGACGCGCCCGATCTCGTCCCACCGGACCGAGAGGTTCAACCCTACCGTGAAATTCCGCTGGAAGAGCTCCTGGGACACGTTGGCCAGCAAGGCATGGGAGTCGTAATCGTTCTCCGTGCTGTAGCTGAACCCTCCGCCCACGGTGGTCAGCTTCCTCCGGTGCTTGAGTCCAGCGGTAAAACTGTGCCGGGTCTCCTCATACCCCATGCTCGGCGAAGCGGTGCTCACCACATCCACGGAAGCACAGCTCTGGATGTCGGCAAGGTACTGGAAGCTCAGGGAGGTTTCCTCGAAGATGTCCTTCTGGATGAGGACCATGGGGGTATAGATCGTAGTGTTGTCGTCATCCACGTAGACGCTGACACGTGCCAGCGCCCTGTCTTCGGCCATCGACAGGCTCCCGGAAGGGAACAGGGCCAGGAGGAGGACCAAGGGCAGCACCGTTGCGGTGCGTCGAGCAAGGTTGAGTACCGTTGCCATATCCCCCCACAATCTACCGCCACACGTCAGTTGCACCCACAGCCGCCGCCACCCGACTCGAACCCGCCGGCAGCCCCCTCCCGCGCATTGTAGTAGCCGTGGTCGAGTGCACTCTCCTCCGCTTCCGCGTCGAAGGTCATCACGTCCTTGGCCAGTATATCCCTTTCCCAGGGTTTCACTCGCGTGCAGCCCGCACCACAGGCAATCAGGGCGAGCAATACCAGGATGGAGATCCGTTTCGTCACCAGTACGCCCCCGCCCGAAAGATGAAATACTCGGCAATCACGATCATCACCCAGCCAAAACCCTTCTTGATTCTCACCATCCAGTCCCCGGATTTCGGCAGGGTAGCAAGGGCACCGGAGAAGGTCCCGGCAACGATGATCAGGGCACACATCCCCATGGCAAACAGGAACAACATGGCCCCGCCGAGGAACACGTTCCCCTGGGTGGCCACATAGGTGAGGATCGTGGCAAGCACCGGCGCCGTGCAGGGGCCGACGACCAGACCGGAGGTCACCCCGATGGCAAAGGCCCCCAGAAACCCCTGTCGTGCCTTTGCCGTGCCGCCCCCGGACAGGAAACCGGGCAAGGGCAGATCGAAGACCTCCAGCATGTTCAGACCGAACAGGAGAATGATGTTGCCCACGACCAGGAACACGTAAGGGCTCTGTGTCAGGGCACCGAAGATTCTTCCGCTCAGTGCGGCGAAGACGCCGAGGGCGGTGTAGGTCACCGCTATCCCCAGGACATACAGAACGGAGAGGACAAGGGCCTGCATGCGGGACGTGACGCCCCGCGCACCGATGAAGGTGACCGTGATCGGGATGATCGGGTAGACACAGGGGGTGAAGCTCGTGGCCAGCCCCCCCAGGAAGGCCAGGCCAAGGGCGAGCAACGGCGCCGTTTGGAGGGCCTCCGCCAATCCTTCTCCCATGTCACGTCCTCCTTCTGTGTATGAGCAACCCCGTGAACCGGCCCCCGGAAACTGCGAGGCCTACCCGGCAAAAGCAGCCGGCAGCTTCCCTTCCTTGAAGTCCTTCCAGAAGGGGGAGATGTCCCGGAGGTTCTCGATGATGGACGGCATGTGCTTCAGGAGGTGGTCCACCTCCTCGTCCTTGTTGTAGACGCTCAGGCTGAGCCGGATCGACCCGTGGGCAGCGGTAAAGGGAACGCCCATGGCCCGCAATACGTGTGAGGGCTCGAGGGAGCCGGAGGTGCAGGCCGAGCCGGAAGAGGCACAGACACCGATCTCGTCCAACATCATGAGGATGGATTCTCCCTCCACGCATTCGAAGCAAACACTGCTCGTGTTCGGAAGACGGCTCATTCCTTCTCCGTTGACGATGGTGCTCGGAATGCTCTCGACCAGGCCCTTTTCCATCCGATCCCTCAAGGCCACGACGCGCGTGTTCTCTTCTTCCATGTTTGCCATGGCCAACTCGGCGGCCTTGCCCAGGCCGAGGATGTAGGGTACGTTCTCGGTTCCTCCTCTTCTGCCCTTTTCCTGATGTCCGCCTTTCATGAGGGGCGAGAACTTGGTCCCTCTCCTCAGATACAGCACACCGATCCCTTTGGGTGCGTGCAGCTTGTGCCCGGAAAGGGAAAGCATGTCGATGGGCTGCCTGCTCATATCGAGGGGGATCTTTCCCACCGCCTGCACGGCATCCGTGTGGAAGGGGATCCCGCGTGCCTTGACGATCTCGCCGATCGCATCGACCGGGAAGATGACGCCCGTCTCGTTGTTGGCATACATAATGCTGACCAGCGCCGTGTCGTCGCCGATCACCGACTTGAGTTCCTCGAGGTCCAGTTGCCCGTTGCGATCGACCGAAAGCTCTGTAATCCGATAGTCCTTGCTCCTCAAATAGGGGCACAGGTTCCAGACGGCAGGGTGCTCCACCCGGGTGGTCACGAAATGACGCTTTTCCGGATAGCGGTCCAGGGTGCCCATGATCGAGGCGTTGTCACTCTCGGTGCCGCAACTCGTGAAGATGATCTCGTCCGGTTTCGCCCCGAGGAGGGCGGCAACCTTCTCTCTGGCATCTTCCACCTTGCGGTTCACCTGGCCCCCAAAAAAGTGCATGCTGGACGGGTTGCCGTACAGGTCATGGAAATAGGGCAGCATCTCCTCCACCACTTCCGGAGCGACCCGGGTCGTTGCGTTGTTGTCGAAGTAGACTGTCTTTGTCATGGCGTCATTTCCTTTACTTCGATTTCAGGGCTCACGAATTCCCGGAGCTTTTCCTGCACGAAGCCCTTGAGGGTGAATTCCGAACTCGGGCACGAGGTACAGGTTCCCCGGAATCCCACGAAGACCTTGTCGCCCTCCACGTCGACGAGGTCGATATCCCCGCCGTCCTGCTTCAGGGAAGGCCGGATTTCCCGATCCATCGTCTCTTCGATCAGCTTGATCTTCTGCAGGTTCGTGAGCTTTCTGCCGGACTGTGCCGCCAGGGCCTTCTTCTCCCTCTCCTCTTGTTCCGCCATCTCTCGCAGGATCTCCTGAATCTCCGGATGGCACGTGCTGCAGCCCCCTCCCGCCTTGGTGTAGTGGGTCACCTGCTCCACCGTCTTCAGGCCGTTCAGCGCGACCACCTCCCTGATTTCCTGCCCGGAAATGCCGAAGCACTTGCACACCACGTCTTCAGGGTCTTTACGAGGCGTCTCGCCCCTGTAATAGGCGATGGCCGCGTCGAGGGCCTCCTTTCCCATGACCGAACAGTGCATCTTCTCTTCCGGAAGCCCTCCCAGGTAGTCTGCGATGTCCTGGTTCGTGATCTTCTCGGCCTCTTCGAGGGATTTGCCCTTGATCATCTCGGTCAAAGCCGACGAGGAGGCGATGGCACTGGCACACCCGAAGGTCTTGAACATCGCTTCCTCGATCTTCCCTTCCTCATCCAGCTTGAAGGTCAGGTGCAATGCGTCTCCGCAGGCCAGAGAACCCACGTCTCCGACGCCGTCCGGATTCTCCACCTCACCCACATTCCTGGGATTCTTGAAATGCTCGAATACCTTGTCCGTATACTCCCACATTTTCCTACCTCTCTATCTGTTGTTTCGGTTCGTTGTTCATATCTGGAAGTCGATGACCGGCTCCTTCTCCTCGACCCGTCCTTCCCGGACCTGCAATCGGGGCGGTTCGATCACCACCTTGGTGCCGGCCGGGATGGTGCCCGTGAGCCAGACGTTTCCTCCGATAACCGATCCGGTGCCTATGGTTGTCTCTCCTCCCAATATGGTGGCTCCCGCGTAAATCGTCACGTTGTCCTCGACCGTCGGGTGCCTCTTGGTCCCCCGCACCAGCTCCCCGGTCTCGTCCCGGGGCAGGCTCAGAGCTCCCAGGGTCACGCCCTGATAGATCTTCACATCGTCCCCGATCTGGCAGGTTTCCCCGATGACCACGCCGGTCCCGTGGTCGATGAAGAAGCGTTCCCCGATGTGCGCTCCGGGATGGATGTCGATCCCGGTCACGGTGTGCGCGTATTCCGTCATGATGCGAGGCAGGATGGGTATCTCCTGGTGGAACAGCTCGTGGGCCACCCTGTAGATCGTCATGGCCTTGATCCCCGGATAGCCGAAGATAATCTCCTCGAAACGATCTGCCGCCGGATCCCCTGCCATCGCCGCCTCCACATCGCCCCGCAAGAACCTTCGGATCTTTGGGATCTTCTTCATGAAATCGATCGTCTGTTCCCGCCCTCTCCGCATGCACCGGTCGCAGACCCGATGGGCACCCACACAGTTGTGGCGAAGGCTCTTGGCGATCTGTTGACTGAACCCCTCATAGATCTGGTTCATCTTGGTGCCGAGGTAGTACCTGTAGTTGATCCGGTCCGCCCTCCAGTTTCCGAAATACCCGGGATAGAGCACCTCCTGGACCTCGTCCAGGATCGCGATGATCTCCTCCCGGGAAGGCATCGGGTAGTCCCCCACGTTGGCCAGGATGTCGTCCTCCACATAGGTCTCTGCAACCTCGTCAACGATTCCGATAATCTGTTCCTTCAGATCGAGATCGGATTCCCTGGACATGACCTCTTGTTCTCGCCTGACGCGCATCCTCGAAGGTCCCCGTAACCTTTCAGACTGGAAATTCAAAGGCTCCATATTCTGTATTCTGGTAGATCTTCCCTGATACAACACAATCTCTGAAAACGCAACGACCAACCGAAAGCCACCTCCTTCTCCAGCGTGAAGGGCCTCAGGCTTCAGGGGGCCGGTTCACTTCTTGCGTTTCTCCATGGGCACATATCTTCTGGGAATCTTGCCGATAAACTGGGACCGGGGTCTCATCAGGCGGTTGTCCGCATGCTGTTCCATCACGTGGGCGGTCCAGCCCGCGGTACGCGATGCGGCAAACACGGTCGTGTAATAGTCCACCGGGATCCCCAGCGCGTGCTGAACCGTGGCGGAGTAGAAGTCCACGTTCGGGTAGATCCCCTTGGTCTTCTTCACCTGCTTCTCGATTTGGCGGCTGATGGCGTAGTAGCGACTGCAGGCCACGTCCCCCCCGCATACATCTTCGGAGTACTTCCGGAGATGCCGGGCGCGTGGGTCTTCCGTCTTGTAGACCCGGTGGCCAAAGCCCATGATCCGTTCTCGCCGGACCAACAGGCCGTTGATGTAGTCCTCCACATCGTCCGGAGTCCCGATTCCCTCGAGCATCTCCATGACCCTCTGATTGGCCCCGCCGTGCAGGGGGCCTTTCAATGCCCCAATCGCCGCCGTGATGGCCGCGTAGATGTCCGCCAGCGTGCTCGCCGTCACCCGTGCCGCAAAGGTGGACGCATTGAAGCCGTGATCCGCGTGGAGCACGAACATCAATTCGATCGCCTCCCGGGACTTCTTGTCCGGTTCCTCCCCCGTGAACATTCTCAGGAAATTTACGGCGATGCTCTTCTTCGGGTCCGGAGGGACCAGCTCCTGCCCGTTATAGATCCGGTAGAAGCCGGCGATGATCGACGGCACCTTGGCAACGAGCCTGGCCGCCTTGCGGCGATTCGCCTCCACCGAATTGTCCTCGGTCTCCTTGTCGTAAAGGGCGAGATCCGAAACGGCAGACCTCAGCATGACCATCGGGTGCACGCCCCTCGGGACCCGCTTAAACCACTGGACGAGGGGGCGCGGCAGGGACATCTCCGGGATCAACTCGGCCCGGAACTCATCCAGCTCTCGTTTCGTGGGAAGCCGGTCGTTCCAGAGAAGGAATACACACTCTTCGTAAGAAGCGTTCTTCGCCAGATCGTTGATGTCGTAGCCGGCGTAGTAAAGCTTTCCGTTGGCGCCATCCACGTACCCGATGCGGGTCTCCGCGGCGATGACTCCCTCGAGGCCCCTGACGGCAACAGCTGGTGCTTGTGGTTCCATGGTTCCCTCTCCCCTTTTCATGAAAATGTCTTGACGGCTCGTATCGTTGTTTTATTAATTTCTTACCTCATTATGCTTTTGATGCGAATCAAGCCGTTCGGGTTTCTCGTCCACGGGGCGCCCGCCCTCCCCTGCCAGTCCCGTGGAGGCGGTGATCTTCCCGTCCGAATCGACAACGATTCCCTCCACATCCGTGAGTCCTTCCAAAAGGGCAAGCCCGGTCTCCGGCCCCAGGACGAAGGCCGCCGTTGCGAGGGCGTCTGCCGTCACGGCGCTCTTCGCGACCACCGTCACGCTCATGCACCCTCTACTTGGGTAACCTGTTCGGGGGTCGATGATGTGATGAACCCGCTCTCCGTCGACCATCCGGTAGCGTTCGTAGTCCCCCGAGGTTGCCACGGCCAGGTTTGAGACGGGAAGAACGCAAATGTTCTTGCCGTGGTCTCGCGGGTTTCTTATCCCTACCTTCCAGACCTCCCCGTTCCCCTTCCGCCCAAAGGCGAGGAGGTCCCCCCCCGCACTGACGATGCCCCCCTCTACCCCGGATTCCCGCAAAATACCGACGGCCCTGTCCACTGCATAGCCTTTGGCGATGCCTCCGAGTGAGATCTCCGTGCCCCCCTCTTGGAGGAACACGGTCGAGTCCCTTTCGTTCAACCGAATCTTTCGATAGTCCACCCGATCCAGGCCCTTTTGCACCTCATCCGGCCCGGGTTCCTGAAAACCAGGCCGATTGAAGTCCCAGATGTCCCCCAGCCCTTGCACAGAAATGTCGAAGGCCCCGCCGCTCATTCTCGAGAACCCTTTCGATTCCCGAATCAAACGGTACATCTCGTCATCCACCCTGACAGGCTTCTTCCCTGCCGACCGGTTGATCTCGGTGATCTCGGAATTCTTGTTCCGGATGGACAGTTTGTGCTCGATCCGTTCAATCTCCGCATAGGCCTGTTCCACCGCCTTCTGTAAGGCATCCCTGTCAGGGCACCAAGCGATCACCTCGACCGACGTGCCCATCAGGGTCCTCTGGAACGACAAACATTCGGCAAGGGCCTGGCGCCAAGCGGCCAGGCAAAGCAGGAAAACCGCCCCCAGGAGAAGGAGGGGGCAGTTCGTCACCCTAACGTTCCACGGCATGTTGCCCAGGCCTCCCAGGTCCCCATTCAAAGGAAGAGCTCAGGAGGCTGTTCAAAAAGTCCCATCTGCGGCGTTCGGCTTCATCCCCCCCGCCTTTGGCGGGGGCAGGTCCCGTCATTCAACGCACAGAAGTACGTCTCATTCCTCGGGATTTTGCCTGCCTTGCATCTGGAACTTTTTGAACAGCCTCCAGCAGGCACCTTTTTAACGGCCTGTTAGCCATTTCGAAGTGTGCACGCACAGCGATCGGGATAGAATAACCGGAGGGAGAAAGAGATAGCAAACGAAACCCCCATTTCGACAAGACGAGCGACTTCGTCGATCTTGGAGCAACCGATACCGGCGAAACAAGCCGGAATTCCCGTCAGGGCCGCCCCTTCTCATTCTTCTCTTGTAGCCCCCCCCTTTTTATGTTACCTATCATGTATGTGTAAATTCAAGCAGACGCCGACAGAGGGGGAATCATGGTCCCATTGAGATTTCCGAGAAACCTGCCCCTTCCCGCATGCCTTGTCGTCTTGATCTGCTTGCAGTTCACGGCCTGCAATCCAAGGCCACCGGCCCCCTCTTACGAGGGATACGGCTATCTGCTGGTTGCCCCCGAGACCCTGCTCCCTTCAGTCGAAGACCTTGCGGCTTACAAAGAGTCAAAGGGTTTCCTCGTGGACACGGTTTCTCTGGAGGAGATCCTGGCCGCCTCGCCGGGGAACGATGATCCGGAGAAGGTGCGGAACTACCTTCTTGGATACTCCGCCCTGACTTCCACCAGAGAGTTCGTTCTCCTGGTCGGTTCCATGGATACGCTGCCCATGCGGATTGCTTATCCCGATCCGAACGATCACGGCAGAATCGTTCCGACGGACTTCTACTACGAGGAACTGACCGGAGGCTGGGACGCGGATTCGGACGGATTCTACGGAGAATACGGCGACGACATGAGCAAGATGACGGATGACTACGTGACCGAACTTTATGTTGGAAGGCTTCCCTGGGACGAGACCGAAGAGATTCTAGCCATTTGCGACGCAATCATCTCTTATCAGGAAGACACTTCGTCCCGCATGACAAGGACGATCGGTGCGGCCGCAACGATACAGGAACCCTGCGACGCAGCACTGTATGTGCAGACGGCAATGCTCACTGTCGCTGCACCCGCAGGGTATGAATCGATTACTCTCTATGAGGACTGCCCCGCTCTCGCGCCCGATTTCGAGCTGACGCGCGACAACTTCCTCACTCAGTGGGAGGTCCATGAACCCGGTCTTGTGTCCTGGTTCTCACACGGCTTCTGGGGCGCAACCGACTTCATCAGCGTGGATGAATATCCACAGGAAGTGAAACCTGCTGTCGTCCTCACCTCGGCTTGTACAGTGGGTGCTCCGGACGCGGTGAGCGTAGGAAGGGTCCTCGTTCGTGAAGGCCTGGCTGCCGGATTCCTCGGAGGCACCCGCTCAACCTATTTCGGGTACAATCCCATTCCCTGCTTTACGGCCCAGTTCAAGGTGGGCACGAGCCTGATCACGGAACAAAGGGCATTGGCCGATGCCAAGAGGGTCTCCATTGAGTACCTCGTCCGTCACGAGCAGGTTCCCCAGAATCTGTCAGGAGATGCTTTTCACCAGGACCTGTTCGGTTTCATCATCTACGGGGACCCCTCTGTTCAGCTTCGGTGACCACGGAAACGAACCTTGGCCCGAAGAAGGTGCATCGATATAGCATAAGGACAAGAGTTCCTACAATCTCTCAAAACTCTGGGGGAACCAAGCCATGAAGGATCCAAAGAGCCTACATTTGAAACTGCAGGAATATGCGGACTGTTACTCGGAGTCTGACGCCGCCAGGGAACTCGAAGAAATCAGCGAGAAAGGGGCCGGCGGCGAAGTGACCGGAGACATAACCGATGTGGCCCTCAAGTATCTGTCGAGTTCGATTCTTCTCGGAATCGAGGAGGAAGCGCAGAAGCTCCAGATCGCCAGCCAGGGGCCGATGCAGGGCGACTGCAAGCTGATCGGGAAGAAGGAGACCCCCCTTCCCAAGCCTCCGATCGGCCTCGCCAGGGAAATGATGGGCATCGTTCGGTGCATCACCGGTCTCGAGGGCGACGTTGGCGAGTCGAAGCTGGCCTACGGACTCAGGAACGACCGGCTCGAAATCGACGTGACGGTTCACAAGTCCGGGGACAAAGAGGTCATGGGGCTCACCCTGCCCACCGCCGGGTAGGCGGCTGGAAGCGGACAGAAATGAAAGTCTTCATCACCGGCGGCACCGGGTTCGTGGGGAATGTCGTGGTCCAGGCACTTCTGGGCCGGGACCACGAGGTGACCGTCCTCACCCGGTCCCTGCCACGGGGGCAACCCCACACGAGCCGTGTCGCATACGTGGAAGGCGACCCGAGACAGGCTGGGAAGTGGCAGGAAAGCCTGGGGGAGCACGACGGGGTGATCAACCTGGCAGGGGCCTCGATCTTCTGCCGCTGGACCGGGGCCAACAAGCGCGCCATCCGGGAGAGCCGGATCGAAACGACAAGAAACGTCGTAGAGGGGCTCTCCCGACGTAAGGGGCGGGAAACCGTGCTCATCAGTGCTTCGGGAACGGGATACTACGGGTTCCGGGATGAGGAAGGGGTCGGGGAGGGCGCATCGGCGGGCCGCGATTTCCTGGCAGTGCTTTCACAGGAATGGGAGGCGGAGGCGGAGAAGGCAACGGAACACGGGGCCCGGGTCGCTCTGTGCCGCCTCGGGGTGGTCCTCGGCAGGAACGGCGGCGCCCTGAAGAAGATGGCCCCGGCCTTCCGGGCCGGCCTGGGGAGCCCCCTGGGAAGAGGGAACCAGTGGTTTTCCTGGATCCACGAAGCAGACCTTGCCGACATCTTCCTGTTTCTTCTCGACCGGAAGGATGCCTCCGGGCCGGTGAACTGTACCGCCCCCCGGCCGGTCCGAAACCGGGAATTGACAAGCGCACTGGGCCGGGCGTTACGAAGGCCGACCTTCCTGCCCTCTTTGCCCGGGCCCCTGCTCAAGATGGGACTGGGGGAATTCGCTCAGGTCTTTCTGGAGGGGCAGTGCGCGGTCCCGGCCCGGCTGCTAGACCTCGGCTTCGGCTTCCGCTTCCCCACCCTGGGGCAGGCCCTGGACGATCTCTTGTAGGGAATCGAGGCTTGCGACGGCCCTCTACTTCTTTGCGGAGCCCTTGTCCCTGATCCACTTGGCAAAAACCTTGGCCTCTTCCAGGTCCGTGGCATCGGGGTGAGTCCGAGCCGAGGCCGCCATTTCGGCCCAGGCCTTGTGCTCCGGCTTCGCCTCCAAGCTCTCCAGCACACTGTAAGGCACCCTGCCCCTGCACGCGTAGGTACCCAGGAGCTTCGCCCCGGAGGCCAGGGCCGCGGCGGACTCGAGCGCCTCCCGGGAGAGCTGCGAGCCCGTGAGGGCGCCGTGGGTGGAGAAAAGGGCAATCTTCTTGTCTCTTGGGACCTTTTTCAATAAGTCCTGCACCTTCTTGGGGATGTTGTGACTGTGGATCGGAAAGCCGATAAAGACGAGATCGTACGCGTCGAGGGACTTGATCTCCGCCAACGCTTTGATTTCCTTCTCACCCGGGAGTGCCTCGTAGATGGACTCCGCAATCTTCAACGTGTTCCCTGTCTGCGTGTAGTAGGCAACGAGCGCTTTTGACATCCTTCCACTCCTCTTTCTGGCCGAACCCTTGATCCTTTTCCGTCCTCTCCTCAGAAAAACTCCCACATTCTTCCACAAAACAACAAAAATGGCCAGCCCGGTGCAGAAACAAGCTCATTTGAAGTAATCCGGCTCGTTTCCGGGCCGCCACTTGATGTTGCAGCCGAGGCTCGGCCTCTGCTCGGCCGGGCCGGCCTTGCCCGCCAGCAGGGCATCGAGCGCCTCCCGGAGGTCATTGCGGCTCACCGGCACCCCGTTTCCGGGACGGCTGTCATCCAGCTGGCCTCTGTAGAAGAGTTCCTGCCGGGCATCGAAGAGATAGAAATCCGGGGTACAGGCCGCCCGGTATTCCCTGGCCACCTCTTGGGTTTCGTCGCAGAGATAGGCAAAGGGGTAGCCCTCCTTCTCCATCCTTTCCGGGGAATCATCCGGATAGGCGGACCAGTCGTTCGAATTGACGGCCACGACCGCCACCCCCTTGGGCCGATAGTCGTTGGCGAGCTTCACCAGCTCGGCCCGCACGTGCTTCACGAAAGGGCAGTGGTTGCAGATGAACATGACCAGCAAGGCACTGGCGCCCGAATAATCCTCCAGCGACACGATGCCCCCCGCGGCCGAAGGCAGCCGGAAAGAGGGCGCCTTGGTCCCCAGTTCCAGCATGGTAGAATTTACGGCAGTCATGGAAGCCCTCCCTTACTCTTCTGTGGACCCTACTCTTCTGTGGACCTTACTCTTCTGTGGACCCTACTTGAGTTGTTTCGCGAGCTTGTGTGCATCCCCGTTGCCTCCGACGATCTTCTTGATCTCCCCGGTCAGACGAGAACGTTCGAGGATTTTTCGAAGCGAACGAACCCCCTTCTCGAGCCGATCCCGGGTGCATGTCATGTCCAGAAACTCTTGCTTTTCTTCGGGCGTAAACCCCTCGCTCGAGGCGATCAGGTAAGAGGCCTCCTTCAGGCTCATCGATTCCCCGTATTCGATGGTGAACTGTTTCCCATCGATGCCCTCGATCTGCATCATGAGCTCCAAGCCCTCCCTGGCCAGAGCCTCGGTGTCCTGCGTCGGAATCTCCTCCACATCGTCGAAGAACCCGACGCTTCCCTCCAGGTAGGGCTTCTCCTGGTGAAGATCCTCGATCGAGAACCGGCGCTCGCCCTTTGTCAGGATGTCCATGCGTCCATCCGGATATTGCTTGATCACTCGAACGACCCTGGCCGTGCATCCCCTGGGTTCCATTTCCGTGCCATTGTAGTAAACGATACCGAACTCCTGATCACGATCGAGACATTCCCGTATCATCCTCTTGTATCGTTCTTCGAAGATGTGCAGTGGCAGGAGAACTTCGGGCAGCAGGACGACCCCAAGCGGAAACAGCGGAATCTTGTTCGTTACGGGCATCGCAGCAATCCCCTTGTGCCTGGAAGGCGTTCTTCTCAGGGCATGTCTTCTCCGCGCCTGATGCCTTCTTTGATTCATTCAAGACCCGAAAGGGATCAACCCGGTCCCTGTAGGCTTCGGAGTCCCTCCTTTTTTTGACCCCCTCTGTATCGTTGCTCTATACTGCCTGCCTGAATCGACATCGTACCCGTGATCCGACCTTTTCAATTCAGCACCATTCATCCCAAGTCCAGCGGAGAAAGACATGTCAGTCGAACTCAAGGGGGTCCGCGCTCTCGTGACCGGAGCCGGGTCCGGCATCGGGAAGGCAATCGCAAGAAGGCTGGCTGCAGGAGGCTGCCGGGTAGCCGCCACGGATGTGCAGCAGGAACGGGTGAGCGAGGTCGCCGGGATGATCCGCGACAGGGGCGGGGACGCCCTGGCGATCCGGGCGGATGTGGCGAGCCAGGAGGATGTGGATCGCATGACCGCCGAAACCGTTTCTGCCTTCGGCGGCCTGGACGTGGTCGTCAACAACGCGGGTGTCGGGTCCGCTGCCTTCATCGAATCGGTGCAGGACCCGGAGATCGAGCGCGTCTTCGGGGTGAACCTGGTGGGGGTCATCCGCGTCACCCGAGCCGCCACTCCCCATCTGAAAGAATCGGGCAGGGGAAGGATCGTGAACGTCGCCTCCGTGGAGGGCATACGGGGTTCCGGGCTCCTGCCGGTCTACAGCGCAACCAAGGCCGGCGTGATCGGCATGACAAGGGCGAATGCCGTTGAACTCGCCCGGTTCGGGGTCACGGTCAACGCCGTGTGCCCGGGCCCGATCCAGACAGAGATGCTCAGCCCCCTGCTGGCAGACGAACAGTACCACCGGAAGTTGATCAAGGGGGTCCCCATGCGCAGGCTCGGCGTCCCCGAAGACGTGGCCGGGGCGGTGGCCTTCTTTGCCTCGGAGGAGTCGTCTTTTATCACGGGGAATGTGCTCGTCATCGACGGCGGGATGACCGTCAAGGCCCTCTGAAGGCTGACTTGAAGAACTCGCCATGTCTCGGCCGAGCTTGTCGTCCGGTGCCGTCCCGGGTTCCCTCTCCGATTTGTTTGGGCTCCGTCTCTCCCTCCCCCGAAGTCGCCCGGCACAAATCTCCGACGGAACCCGGGACGGCACCGGGCAACTCAAGCTGTGTCCGGGAAGCATGGAGGTTGCTTCGTGTCTACCCATGAACGCCCGGGTTGACGATCAGCCACGCTCCAGAAGAAAAAGGATCGAGTCAGCGTCGTTCGGGCACGGTTCCGGGTCCTTGCTAGCCTACTTACCCAGAAGAATCCGCACCTTGGACAGAACGTTCTCCGTGGAAAATCCGTACTCTCTGTAGACGGTCCCTCCCGGGGCAGAGGCTCCGAACTTGTCCACGGCGATTACGTCGCCGTTGTGGCCGACCCAGCGGTGCCAGCCTACCGGCGAGCCGGCCTCGATGGCCAGGCGGGCCCTGCATTCGGGGGGCAGGACGCTGTCTCGATAGTCCTGCGTCTGCTCGGTGAAGAGTTCCCACGAGGGCATGGAAACGAGCCGCGCCTTGATTCCCTCTTCCTGAAGCCTGGCCTTGGCATCCAGGGCGAGATGCACCTCTGATCCGGTCGCAATCAGGATGACGTCAGGCACGCCGTTGCAATCGGACAGAACGTACGCCCCCTTCGGAACGCCTTCGATCATGGGATGGGGATGAGCGCCCTCGGACACGTCAAGGACAGGGAGTTTCTGTCGCGTCAGGATGAGCGTCGTGGGCCTCGGGCGAGAAATCGCCAACCGCCAGGCGGCGGCCGTTTCGTTCGCATCCGCCGGTCGCAGAACGGTCATGTTCGGTATGGCCCTCATGGAGGCAAGGTGCTCGACCGGCTGGTGCGTGGGCCCGTCTTCCCCCACGGCGATGCTGTCGTGGGAATAGATGAACAGGGAATGGATGTCCATCAGCGCGGCCAAGCGCATGGGCGGCCGCATGTAGTCGGAGAATACGAGGAAGGTCGATCCGTAGGGGATCACGCCACCGAACAGGGCCATACCGTTGACGATGGCGCCCATGGCGTGCTCCCGGACGCCAAAGTGGATGTTCCGGTCATCGTGTCCTGCCAGGAGGGTCTTGAGCGAAGCGGCGAGGTCGGCGGATCCTCCCAGAAGGTTCGGCACCCTTTCCGCCAGGGCATTCATCACCTTCCCCGAGGCCGCCCGGGTGGCAAGAGGCCCGTCCTCGGACTTGAAGACCGGCACGTCCCGGTCCCACCCTTCGGGCAACTCGGAGCGGAACTGCCGTTCGAATCGGCCGGCCTCTTCGGGAAATGATTTCTTGTAGTTCTCGAACATCTCCCGCCACTGCTCCTCCCGGCGGGCCCCTTCTTCCAGGGCCTGGCGGAAGCGTTCCAGCGCCTCCTCCGGGACGTGGAAAGGCGGCTCGACGGGCCAGCCTGCCCGCTCCTTGGTCTCCTGGGTTGCCTCCGGGCCCAGAGGCTCTCCGTGTGCCTTCGGGCTGTCCTGTTTGGGGCTCCCGTAACCGATATGGGTCCGCACGATGATCAACGAGGGCTTCTGCTCCTCGTCCTGGGCATTGCGAATCGCCTGTTCGATGGCGTCCGGATCTGCTTCGTCCCCGAGCCTCTGAACGTGCCAGTCGTAGCCCTCGAACCTGCGAACCACGTCCTCCATGAACGTGATGCTGGTGTCTCCGTCGATGGTGATCCGGTTGTCGTCATACAGATAGATGAGCCGGCCAAGGCCCAGCGTGCCGGCCAGAGAAGCCGCCTCGGATGCGACCCCTTCCATCAGGTCCCCGTCCGAAACCAGTGCATACACGAAGGGATCCAGGACCGGGAAACCCGGGTGGTTGAAGCAGCTTCCGAGGAAACGGGCTGCCATGGCCATGCCGACCCCCATGCCGAAGCCTTGCCCCAGGGGGCCCGTCGTTGCCTCGACCCCGGCCGTAAGGCCGTACTCCGGGTGCCCCGGGGTCTTACTTCCCAACTGGCGGAAGGCCTTCAATTCCTCCAGGGACAGGTCGTACCCTGTGAGATGAAGAAGAGAATACAGGAGTACGGAACCGTGCCCTGCAGAGAGGATGAAACGGTCCCGGTTAGGCCAGGAGGGGTTGGCCGGGTTGTGTCGCAAGAGCCGGGTCCAGAGCACATACGGGATGGCGGCCGCTCCCAGGGGAAGCCCGGGATGCCCTGATTTCGCCGCCTCCACCATATCCACCGACAGCATGCGCACGGTATTGATGCAGAGTTCGTCCAGTTTTCTGTCCTGCTCCTTCATGAAAGCCTCCCTCCCATTCAACGACTCCAGGTTATTGCACTACTCGATTCTCATCCTCCGCAGGCGGAGACTGTTTGTGACCACAGAGACCGAACTAAAAGCCATGGCGGCGGCTGCGTATACCGGCTTGAGAGAAATCCCGCAGCACGGGGCAAGGACGCCGGCCGCGACCGGGATCCCGATGAGGTTGTAAACAAAGGCCCAGAAGAGATTCTGCCGGATCGTTCGCAGGGTACCGCGCGACAGCCTGATCGCGAGGGGCACCCCCTTCAGGGAGGGGCCTGTCAGCGCGATATCGGCGCTCTCGATCGCGACGTCCGTCCCCGTGCCCACGGCGATCCCCAGGTCGGCCTGCACCAGCGCCGGGGCATCGTTGATCCCGTCCCCCACCATGGACACCTGCTTGCCCTCCTTCTGCAGGTCGCTGATCCGGGCCGCCTTCTCACGGGGCAGAACCTCGGCAATCACGCCGTCCAGGTCCAGGTCCGAGGCAACCGTCGCAGCCACCTTCGCATTGTCACCGGTCAGCATGGTGACCTCCAGGCCGAGGGCCTTGAGTTCCCTGACCAACTCTGCGGCTTCCTCTTTCAGGGCGTCCGCAGCCGCAACCAGGCCGAGGACCTCACTGTCAAGGGCCAGGAACATCACGGTCCGGCCCTTCAAGAAGAGAGGATCCGCCTTGTCGATCCATTCCCCGAGCGAAACGCCCTGGGACTCCATCAAGGCACGATTCCCCAGCAAGACGTCCCGTCCCCTGATCTGCGCCCGCAGGCCCCGGCCCGGGAGGTTCTCAAAGGACTCCACGGGGAAGAGCGGCACGGCCCGCCGCTCCGCCTCGCGTACGACCGCTCGACCGATGGGGTGCTCGGACATCTTTTCCAGAGAGGCCGCATACTGCACGAGATCCTCCAGAGAGAGGTTCTCGGACGGCTCGATTTCAGACACCTCGGGCAGGCCTCGTGTGAGGGTACCTGTTTTATCGAGAACCACCGTCTGAATTTTCCCCGCCCTTTCGAGGCTTTCGGCACTCTTGATGAGTATGCCCAACTCGGCTCCCCTTCCGGTTCCCACCATGATCGCCGTGGGGGTCGCCAGGCCGAGAGCACAGGGGCAAGCGATGATCAACACGGCGATGGCGTGCAGCATGGCGTTCAGGCCCTTCGGTTCCGGGCCCCAACTCCACCAGCTCGCATACGTCAGGATCGAGATGATCAAGACAAGGGGCACGAACACGGCCGCCACCCTGTCGACGAGCCTCTGGACCGGCGCCTTGGAGGCCTGGGCTTCCTGGACAACCCGTACGATCTGTGCCAGCACGGTGTCCGTGCCCACCTTCTCCACTCGGATCCGAAGGGTCCCGTTCTGGTTGATGGTGGCCCCGACCACCCGGCATCCCGGCCCCTTGTCCACAGGGAGGCTTTCACCGGTCAACATCGACTCGTCTACCGAGCTCGCCCCCTCGGTCACGACGCCGTCCACCGGGATTCTCTCACCGGGCCGCACCAGCAGGTGGTCCTCCACACACAGGCTCTCGACCGCGACCTCTTCCTCCTGCCCGTTGCGAATCCGCCTGGCCGACCTGGGCTGCAGGCCCATCAGGGAGCGGAGGGACTGCCTCGCCTTCCCCTTGGCCCGAGCCTCCAGGGTTCGGCCGACCAGAATCAATGTGATGATCATCGTTGCAGTATCGTAGTACACGAACGGCGCGAATCTGTCCACAGCCAAGAGGCCGGGCCGCAGGGTCACGACGGCCGAGTAGAGGAAGGCCGTGGCCGTTCCGATGGAAACGAGGGTGTTCATATCCGCGGTTCGGTGGCGTATCGAGCGAATCAGGCCCAGGTGAAACGGGGCCCCCGCCCAAAAGAAGACGGGGCTGGCCAGCAACAGGAGAAGCAGATTCCGCACCTCCCGATCCTCGATTTCCAGGAAGGGGAACATCTCGCCCATGGAAATCAGCATAATCAGGCCGGAAAAGAACAGGGCCGTCCACAGACGCCTCCTCAGCCCCCGCGCTTCCCTCTGCTCCGACCGTTCCATTTCATCCGTGAACGCCTGGTCCCCCAGGCCGTCTTCAGGCATCAGGAGCGCCTGATAGCTGCCTGCGCCCTCCACCGCCCTCTTGATCTGCTCCCGGGCAGCCCGGGTCGGCACGTAGGTGACGGAGGCCCGCAGGGTCGCCAGGTTCACCTGCGCGTCCACGACAAAGGGCAACCCCCTTACCGCCTTCTCGACCTTCTGGACACAGGAGGCACAGCCCATCCCCTGAATCGCCAGGTATGCCTTCTTGACCTCTGTTTCGTCCATCCTTTCAGAGCCTCTTGCGCATCCCGATCGCGGCCTGTCCCGCCGCGTAGTAGCCCGCCTCCCTGCCCGTCTCCTCGAAACCGATCCTTCGAAACAGCCCCTGGGCGGACAGGTTTCGAGTCGCCGTCTTGAGAGTCAGCACCCCGAGTCCCATGCCCCTTGCGTCCTCGACCATGGCCCACATCAGCCGTCTTCCGATTCCCCGGCCCTGCCACGGAGGGTCCACCGCAACGGCAACGACCTCTCCTATGCCATCCCCGATCGACAACATGCAGAACCCTGCCGGACCATCCTCCTGCTCGTACACCAGCGTGTGAAACTGGGGGTCGTCCAGGCACGTGGGGAGAATTCTGTCGTAATCGCCGTAGGTGGAGAAGACCCGTCTCGCCAGATCGGCTACGAAATCCCGGTCGACGGCTGTTCCGTTTCGTATGCCTGCATCTTCCATCATCCGCCCGCCGACCGCTTTACGAAGAGGGCCGCGATCTGCTGCCCCCCTACATCCGGGATCAGGACCTCCATCCCCGCGTACGAGGGCAGAACCTTGTGGAAACCGTATACGAGGTACAAGGTGCCGTCACGGGCATCTCGAACTATCTTCTCTGCAAACACGTCGTGGAGGGTGATGTAGGTGTAGAACAAGTCCGTGTCCGCGAACCGGAGCCCCGTCTCGTCGCAGATCGCCCGGTAGAGAGAATCGTCCAGTGAACTTCCCTGAAACAGATGAATGTTGTCATGGGGCGGTTCGAGACCCTCTTTCTCTATCTGCCCCAGAAGGGCCTTCTTGTTGGGCTCGTATTCGGACAGGATGTCAGGATCGATCTCGATCCCGATCGACATCCTGACAAAATAACTCATCATCACGTTCACACGACCGTCCGCACATCCCAGGTCGGTAAAAACGGTTCGATTCGGGTCGACAAACCCCTCCGCAAGGAGTTCCCGGATGCACTCGGCAAACTTGCAGAGGTCCGTCGACTTTCGGTAGCCTTCGTTTCCCTGGTAGCCAACCTTGCACGCGTCGTAGAACGATCCGATGAGGGCAAGGGTCCGGCTCAGCCGGTCATCGATCACCGGCTTTGCGGCCCACTTCTTTCCTGATGGCTTCATGGAGGGCAAATCCTGTATCCAGCTCTTCGCCGGTGATGGCCTGCAGCGTATTCAACTCGTCCTTGGACAGGGTCTCCTGCACCTTCTTGCAGAGGTAGTTCACGCACAGAACGTGTCGGGCCTTCAGACAGCAACCATCGGTTTCGAGAAAATGGCAGCTGTCCGGGTATTTCCGCCGATCCGGCAGGGAGACATCCAGAAGCAGGTTGATCAGGAGTTGGACAGGGTCGTAGCGGTTTTCGATGCCTGCACCACAGCAGCTTCCTCCCTCCTGCTCTTCGCACCACTTGCAGGCTTGAACCACCCGGAGGGCACGCATGGCCTGCATGCTCGCGTGTATATTCTGCTCCAGTCGTTCCAGAAGATCACGAATCCTGCCGTCCCGGCGCAATCGTTCCGCCCAGGCTTCGTACAGGGCTCGAGCCTCCTCGATCTTTTCCTCGATTGACAGGTACCTCTGTGCTTCCATTCCGTATCCAGCTTCCGGACGGACCGATTCAGAAGAGCCTTCGCCTGTTTCCCAACACCTCATCCCTTTGCCCCGTTCCATTCCGAGGCTCCGCGCACGCGAAGCCTCCCATCTCGGATCGCACATCTAATATCACGATGACAGGCGGTTGAACGGGGAGGATCTCAATTGTAGACCGGTCAGGCCTTCCTGTCTAGCCCGCATGTTGAACGAAACTTGGAAGCAAGAGTGGTGGAAGTACGGAATATTCGGGGTAGGGTCAGGATGAAGGGAGCAACTCGAAGACCTCGGTGCCCTTTCCCTCGAAACGCATCCTGTAGTTGTCTCTCATGAGGTGGGAATTGCTCGCACCAGGGAATTCCTTCTCAAAAGGCCCGAAAACGACATACCGGACGTTGAGATTCCGAAGCATCCGATCCAGGCTCTCGCCTTCAGGCAGCGACGCATACATCGTCTTCATCCGTGAAAGGATCTCCTGCTTCTCCATGAGCGGTGGTCGTTCCGCCCTCACCCACAGCCCGCCCTTTCCGGTTTCGGCAATCATGTGGATATCATAGATCATCTCTTCTGCGGCAGGCTCGAAATCCTCCCATCCGAGCCCATAGACCTTGAAGGGAAGAAGGAACCGATCAAGATAGGATTCCGTGGGAACGGGGCACGTCTGGATCATGAATTGCGCCAGGACCTTTGTCGGTGCGTAAATCGCATAGAGGTCCCGCGTTTCCGGGCTGCTTATGACAACATCCCGGGACGTGGCGTTTTCCTCCAGCCACGAGAGGACCGGTCCCAAGCTCTGAAACTCGAGCCACTGAGAGGTCGGCCTGACCCAGAACAACTGCTCCGCTTTGTAATGTCCCTGCTGAATCGCATAGCCGTTTGCCAACGAATAGAGACAGCATGTCAGCTCCAGCGCCCGGGCCCGAAAGAGGTGCCTTCGTGAAGGTCTGCCCGCTGAGCGCTCCGAAAGCCGATGAGAAAGCCCCAAGAAAGCGGCAAGCCATGCCATGGGAATGAAGTTGTATCCCAGGTAGTGAACGATACCGAAATCGGATCCCGTGATCACCTGGAGATTCATGCACACGAGATTCGCCGCCAAGATGGACAGAAAGAACCAGAAATGGATGTCTCTCTTCCGGACGAGAAGCAAGAACGGCATCGCCAAGACAATCATCGGGATCAGATATCTCAACCCCATGGAGCCGTGTGTGATCGATGCATGCCTGTCTACGACCCAGTGGCTGCCAGGGTGGTGGAAGAACCTGTAAATCTCGAGAAAGCGGGGCGACATCACGATCAATGCAAGACATCCCATCAGGACGAACCGGCCAAAAGGGATCTTGCGGGTCACAAGCGTTCCGATTCCGAAGAAGAACAGACCCAGGAGGAAAGGGAGCCCCACCGAAACATGGGCAGATGTTGCCAGACCAGACAGCACGCCGGCCAATACGGACCAAGCCCATCGTCCACCCCATAAAGCCTTTACGGTGCTGAAGCAGGCAAAGGCAAACAGAGGCATCGCGGCCTCGGGCGAGATCATCCTGGAAAGGATGAAGGAACTGTTCCAATGGGGGATGAGGTCTCGTCCCATAAGAACCGAAAGGGCCTGGAGAATCCCCACGAACGGACCCTTCGAGGCCAGGAGAGGATCCAGAAGATAGAGCGTCAGGGGGGCTATTCGGGAGATGCGTGCGGAGCAACCCAACGCCCTGAGGAAGAGGTAGAAACCGATCATCGTGACCGTGGGAAACAGCAAGTCCGACAGGATGAAGCACCCGCCTATCTCCGCACCGAGCAGCCGGCAGACCGCGTAAGTCAGATGTTCCCCGGTTGCGGCGAAATCCGTGGGAGCGTCCGGGCATGCGAGGCTTTGCGGGTCCGCACCGAGTCTCTCGCCGTTGTACAATGCCCGGATCCGGCCGGCATAAGCGCCCTGTTCATCCGGCACGTTGAAGCCGGGGAACGCCCATTCACTACCCGCATCCCGCCAGAGCCAGTAGTGAGGCATCGCGTAGATCAACCCCACAAGAACTGCATAGAGCCCGACGATCAGCGCATTCTTGGTCCTTTGTGATCCAAACACGAGAAGACCCGCAGGTATTGAAGTGACATTCCGGGCTGGAAACACATCCCTGTTTCGACAGCTTGACGCTTCCCCACGTGATATTTGCCGAACGAATCCGTCTTGTCAACCTGCATTCCGAGACGTCCTCATTCCTTGACGCCCTACCGACAGGTCACGTATAAAGGATACCCATGTCAGAAAGCAAAACCGGCCACCGCCTCTCGGGGAAGCTCTCCAGCAACCAGCAAGTACTTGCGGGGCTCGTCCTTCTCATGGTCCTGGGCGGCGTTCTCCGCTTCTCGGAACTCGAGAAGACAGGGCCTTTCTTCGTCGACCAGGGCAGCTACATGTTGGGGGCGTGGTGGTATTGCGAGATTGCCTCCCTCATGGCCGAATCCCTCCCTGTCTGGGTCCAGAACCCACCGGAACAGCTCGGCGCCCAGCTTATGCGCCTCTTTCCTCAGGCAGAAGGACAACCGATGATCCTGGGTCGTCCTTTCCACAACCTTCTGGGCGCAATTCCCATATTCTTTGCGGGCTATCGACCCTACATAGGGAACATGGTCTCTGCCTTCTTCGGCATCTTGTCCCTGCCCGCCCTCCTCCTTCTCTACCGGAAGCTGTATGGCCCCCGCGGCTCCCTGGCAGCCACGGCGCTGCTCGCCCTTATGGGCGTTCATGTCTACTACTCGAGGAATTTCTTCCCCGAGGCGGACAGCACCTTCTTCCTTTTGCTGTCTTTCATCTTCTATATGAAGAGCCGTGAAAAAGCGCCCGAGGCGAAAACAGCGGACTGGGCGGCCCTTCGCGCGCTCTTCTGGATTGCTATGTGCGGCTTCTTCTGGGGCCTGGCCGTGACCGCCAGCGACCGCTGGCTTGTCATGCTGATCATCCTCTATATCCTCGAGGCACATCTGCTTCTCAGGGAGCCCCCCCCATGGATCAAGAACCACCCCCCGAAGAATGTCTCAAGGCTCCCCGTCCGTTTCCTCTGGATACTGGTGCGCCTGGGCACCCTCCACGCCTTTGTTCTGATTCCCATGTTCGCCTTCGGACTCCCCTACCTCCTGCTCCGCGTCCTCCTCTGGAAGGAATGCATCTCCATGCCCTTCCCCGGGTACTTTCAACTCCTGGCAAAGCATTTTATCATCGCACAAGCAGCAGCGGCCGCCCGATTTGTCGACACCCTCCCCGTAAGCGGATTCAAGGTCTCCGATCTCCTGATCTTTCCCGATATCAGTCTCCGTTTCAACGGCATCTTCTACACCGTCTTTCTCCTTCTGGGAGTTCTGAGGAGCCTGTGGAGAAGACATGTGGGCGACCTCTTGGTCCTTTCGTGCCTCTTCGTGCCGATCATCTACTTGCATATGCAGGTCTATCACTGCGCCCGACACTACAGCATAACCTTCCCGATCATCGCAATCTTGGTCGCCCGCGGTCTCTTCCTTGACAAGCTGTTCGGGCAGAACCCCGGGGAAAGGGACAATACAGGCCGCGAGCGGTGGCGTCAGGCCGTCGTAGCCGTTCTCTTTCTCGCTACACTTGCATCGGGCCTTTCGGCTGCCGTCAAGGCAGGCAGGTACGCCTTCGGCTACCCGGAAGCTTCGAAGTATCTCGAGGGGTTGGACGCCAAGGTGCTGGCAACCAGCGCAGACATCTTTCGGTCCTATCTGGGGAGACACAAGTGCAACGAGAGCCCCGCCTCGGAAGAACAGCTCTCCTTGGAGCGAGACGCGGGCTACCGGTATCTTGTGGTAGATTACCTTCCCGTGACCTGGGAGTTGTTGGAAGAGATCGGAATCAAGAACGAGAAGTACTCCCAGAGGCTTTCCATCGTGAATACGATCATGGAACAGAGCGATCCAATCGCCGAGTTTCCCAACTCAGGGGCGGCGACCCCCCTGTTGACCTTCGAATTTCTCTTCCATTACCGGGACGCCTTCAAGGCGGGGGAGAGAATCCGGTCGGTCGGGGGCGACACGATCCGGATATACGAGATCCCGGAACCCCAGGACCTCCGGGAGGAAGAGGAACCCTGCCCCGACACAGTCACGCCCGAAGTCGTGCCCCCGTGACCGCGAGCATCCTTCTTTTTGTGGCCCTCGGGCTCTACCCGGCCTCCGCTTGCTCGTTCCATGCGATCACCTCGGAGATTTTCTCCGAGAGGATCGCCTCCGGCTGGAACCCGAGCAACCTCTGAATGTTGGATATGTCCGCGACAGAATGGCGGATCTCGCAGGGCTGAGAAGCTTCGAAGCCCGGTTCAAACTCGGGCCGCAAATTCTGGATGAGAAGTCGAGCGATCTGTTTCACAGACGTTCCTCTCCCGGTACCCACGTTCAGGACTTCCCCGCTTACGTCCGACTCCAGGGCGAGCAACGTAGCCTTGACGATATCACCAACGTAGATGAAGTCTCTTTGCTGGTTCCCATCTCCGAAAATGGTGATTGGTCGGCCCTTCTGGAGGTTTCGGATGAAGATGGTAATCACGCCTACGTAGGGGGTGAAAGTCTGGCGAGGTCCGTAGACGTTAAAATACCGGAGACAAATCCAAGGCAGATTGAATTGCCTGCAGATCAGACCGACATACTTCTCGGCTGCCAGTTTTGCAATGCCGTAAGGGGATATGGGTTCCTGAAGATAGCTCTCAGAGATCGGTGTCGGCCTCTGGCTGTCCCCGTAAACGGCCATGGAGGAAGCAAAGATGAATTTCCTGATCTTCCGCTTCCCGCAGTGGTGCAGGAGTTGGAGGGTACCCATCAGGTTCGTCTCGGCGTCTTCGCAGAAATGTGACACAGAGTCACGGATCGCCACACGAGCCGCCAGATGGACGACCGCATCCACCCCTTCCATGGCCTGTTCCACAACGGATGGATTCAGGATGTCCCCCTCGTAGAACCGAGCCCCGGATGGGACATTCTCCCTTTTTCCCATGTAGAGATTGTCGAGCACATGAACTGCATAACCCCTCTTGAGCAGGGCTTCTGCGAGATGGGATCCGATGAATCCCGCTCCGCCGGTAATGAGAATCCTGCTTGCCTCCATTGTCTTCCTCGCAGTTTGCAGATTTCCTCTTTGTATTCATGAGGTCGCGGTCTTCGGCGGCTTCCTCTCAGCCGTCCGGCCCCTGAGGGGGAAGTGCCGGTTTTTGTGCGATGCAGCAGATGCTCAACCCGAAGGGGAAATTGGCTCGTCTCAACACGTGAATCTCAGACGAAAATATCTTCAAGAACAGAGGATTGAGGAGACGAGGCGCCGTGGAGCGAAAATCCGATTTCAGCTTGGGCTTCCATCCAAGCTTTCGCAGCAGGGCTATCATCAGAGCCTTCATGTGCCGAAAAACCACGCTTACAGGAAAGAGGAAGGAATTTATGTACGTCATACGATGGATGGTAAAACCGCTTTCTTCTATCCGTTCCCGGATCTCTTCTGCCGAATAGCGCCTGTAGTGCTGTGCGACCACATCATGGTCGCCCCACATGAAATGGTAAGCAGGCACCGTGAAGACAGCCCATCCGCCGGGTGAGCACGCACGAAAAGCCTCCTTCAGCACGGCTCGGTCGTCTTCACAGTGCTCCAGCACATCGAACGCAGTCAGCAATTGAATGGTTTCCGATCGAAGAGGGAGGTCGGAAATCGGCGCCTGGCAAAGGCGGTACGCCTTGCGTTCCCGGCAGAAGGACAGGGCCGTCTCGGAGACGTCTATGCCCACCACCCGTCCGAACTGCGACAAGGCGTCCAGGTTCACGCCCGTGCCGCACCCCATGTCCACAGCCCAGAGTGGAGAGGCGGGTCGAGAGGATTCCCGTTGAAGGATCTCTTCGATCAGTTGAACAAACAGTCTTCTTCTTCCCACAAACCACCAATGATAGGTCTCTAACTCAAACCACTCCACGTACATATCACGATGCAAGGCTGTGGTTCCCCCGTTTGTGTCTCAGGCAGTGGACGCAGGACAGGCCGAATTTCGAAACGAAGATTCAGAATTGATAAATGATGCGCTTTTCATGCAGGAAACGTTTAAAACGAATATAGAGCAAGAAAGTGAACATGATACGGATCGTCTTGAAGAACGAGACTTTGGACTCTCCCCCCTCCCGATGACGGTGGGAAACGGATATTTCCTCCGTGCTGTAACCATAATACTTGAGTTTGATCAGGATTTCTGTCGGGAACGTGAACCCCCTCGCCTCCACGGAAAACGACCGGATGACGTCTCCGACAAACATCTTCAACGCGCATTGCGAATCCTTGTAAGAGATGCCGCACAGCAGCTTCACCAGGAGGTTGTATCCCCAATTGGCGATCACCCGGGGCAAGGTGTCCTTTTTTCGGGCCCGGTAGCCGGTTACACAGTCGTACCCCTCTTGAATTTTCTTCAGCAAGCGAGGCAAATCCGCGATATCGAATTGACCATCCGAGTCGATGGTCAGTACATACCTCCCTTTGGACGTATCAATCGCCTTCTTCAATGCACCCCCGTATCCGAGGTTCTGTTCGAGATCGATATAGCGAAGCTCGTTGAATTCCTCTGCCAACTTCTCCAGGACGGCCAGCGTTCCATCCCGGCTTCCGTCGTTGGTGACAATGACTTCTCCCGAAATCCGTTCGTTTCGGAGCGTATCCATACATTCCCGGATCGTTCTTTCAATATTCGCCTCTTCGTTGTACGCAGGCATCGTAATCGACACGTCTACTGGATCAACGGCAGTCATGGGTCTCCCACTTCTTCTTTCTCTAGCCCGCTCTCAAGTTGAACGATTTCACTCTCCCCAAAGAATTCTATCATACCGAACTTTGTTTTTCGATCCTCTGACCGGTTCCGCTCTCAGGGGAATAGGGTGGCGGTAAGGTAGGCCAGGCCGAACATGAGCAGGGCGGTCTCTTCCTTTTCGATCCGCGAACGCGTCTCGGCATCTACCCGGGAAGCATCCAGCAGCTTTGTCTCCTCAACAAAGGTACGGAACTCATCCAGGTTGTAGCAGGCCACGATGAGCTTCTGCAATTGACTGTCATCCAGGGGCTTTCCGATCTCTCTCTTCGGGTGGAAGAGGAGATCCAGCATCTTGTCGTTGATCGCCATGTAGGGCAGGACTCCCTGATCCTTCAGCCACTGTTCCACGCTCCACGTCTTCGTCTCGCCCTTGCCCAGACAACCCGGTATGTCCTGCATGAAGAAGAACTGATCCCTTCTCTCCCCTCTTCCGCCAGACTTGGACGCCCTGCCCAGGGGGAAGAGTCGACAGGCCGTCGGCCGGTCGTTGTAGACTCGGCAACCCTCGTCGCAGACGAAGGGACAGGCCTTCTTCGCATCCTCTCTCATCTTCAGCGAAATGACCGGGAAGCCGGAACGGGAATCCAGCGCGTAGACCGCGTACTCCACAAGGAACGTATCCGAGTCGAGACCCAGGGCCTTCTTCAACCGGAGCACGTCATAGGGAGACAAGGGCAGGTGCTTGTTCCGGCAGCAGGCGTTGAAACAACTCAGTTCCTGGTGACAGGAAAACGTGAACGTGTCCTGAAGCGTAAGCTTCCGCTCATCCGGCGGAACGGAATCGAAGAGCATCCCGATTTCCTTTCTGTAATGCCGTTGTACAACCTGCGCGACACCCTGTGGAAGGGGGAATTCGTATTGAATCCAAGAGCAGGGGGGGTACATCTTAATGAGTACAGTGTAAAAGGAAACGAGGATGTCTGTCAAAGAAAGGCCTCCATCGTGCCTACTTCAAACTCCGATTCCAGAGAGGGTAAGCCATGAAAGCCGTTCTCCCTGCTCGCATCTCTCGAAGGGATTTCTTGAAGAACTCGATTGCCGGTGCGACTGTTTTCGGGGTTGCCCCACATCTTCTCCTCCCGAAATCTTCCGCCGCCATCCGAGAGGGCAGTTGCCCACACCCGAACGTCGATGGGCTCCGGGTGGTGGGGGTGCACGACCCGGGGATGACCAGGGAGGTCGTGCCCGTTTGCCCCTGGACCCACCAGGAGGGACTCGTGGTCCCCCGGGCAGTGGAAGAGAACATGGACCGAATGGCCGTGGCCCTGACCGGCGAAAAACGGGTCCGGGATGCATGGAAGGCGATCCTCCTCAAGCCGCCGGGCAAGGCCTGGAGCGACGTGGTGGTAGCGATCAAGACCAACAACATCGCTCGTCAACACACGCGGAGCGCCGTGATGGCGAAGATGTGCCGCGTTCTCGTGGAAGAGTTGAACCTCAAGGCAAACCAGATACGAATCTACGACGGCAAGCATGGAGCCGACCTGACCGAAAAGACCCCCTTTACGGGCCTGCCCGAGGGATGCCGCATGGTCGGTCAGTGGGGGGGTATCGAAACGGCTGTCCCGGTCCCAGCCCCCTGGAGGGGGGGGAGCAAGATGGCCGACTGCCTCACCAACCTCGCCGCAGGGGAAGTCGACATCCTGATCAACATCGCCCTGTGCAAGGGACACGCAGACAAGTTCGGCGGGTTCACCATGTCCATGAAGAACCACTTGGGCACTTTCAACCCGAACTGGGCTCACGTTTTCGGAGCCACGGATTACCTGTTCTCCATCAACAAGACCCCACAGGTCCTCGGGGATCTGAGCACAACGTCCGGGGAAGTCCTCTTCCCCCGTCAGCAACTCTGCATCATCGACGCGCTCTGGGCGAGCGAGCAGGGGCCGTCCTGCGACACCTCGTGCCAGCCCAACCGTCTCTACATGGGCACCTTTGCACCGGTTCTCGATTACCTTGTGGCCACGCAGTTTCGCAGGACGACCATGGGGTGGGACATCCACGAGGAGGTAACGGAAAGGTTCCTGTCGGAATTCGGATTCCGCACCGGCGATCTTCCGAACGGGGGCAGGATCATCGACGCCGGAGCCGCGTAACTGCAGGCGAAAGGGGTTGATTACGTATTGACGAGGGAATCGAGGAGGTCTTCGGCTTCAGCCTGTTCAGGAATGTTTCTTCATAACGTCAACCACCCCTTGACCCTTTCGCCTTTTCCCTTTCCCCTCTCCCAAGTTTGCCTCAGTCGCCTGTTACAACGAGGGCATCCAGGTCTTTCCTGATCCTCTTCGCCTTCCAGTCCGCAACCAGGAACGGGTCTTCATTTTCTGATGATGTGGCCACGGTCTTGCCGTCCCTCTCGTCGTACAGGGAGAACTCGTAGTTCTTGCTCCCTTTTAAGGAAACCGAGAAGGCGGGGTCGCCGAGATCCTCTGTCTTGTCCTCCAGGTAGCCGTCACACTTCAGGTTCGACAGCGTTTTGACCAGGTTGTCGATCTCCTTCTCTTGCACCGGCTTCCCATCGAGGGTCTCCCATCGCCCGGCTCCCTCTCCGGTGACCTCATCCTTGACTTCGGCCTGCACCTGACCCGGATCCTCCTCCACGTGACCTGTCGCCCGCAGGACGTGCAGGTTTTTCTTTCCCGCCGTCAGGATGATCTCGGAAACCTCCTCATCGATCTTCATCACCTGCTTGTCACGAAGGGCGGAGGCTTCCTTGTAAAAAGGACTGCGCAGGTTCTTCTCCGCGTGGTAGACCCGGCTGTCGTCTGCGAGTTTGACAAAGGTATGACGGTGCGAGGGAGCTGTCTTTCCGATGCCCATGCTCAGCAGGAGATCCTCCCCTTTGAAGACGGTTAGCTCAACGCGTTCGTCCTCCTGGAGTTCATACACAGCATAGTTTTCCGAGGCGGATGCCATGGCGGTCAACCGGAGGCCGGCGATCGTCTCGAGCATGCGGTCCATGGCCACCCCGTCCACCGGGTAGCCCTCCGGGAGGATCCGCCAGCGGTCACCCTCACGTTTCAAGTCGAATTCCAAACCGCCCTTCCGAATCGTGATGCGTGTGATGTCCTCCTTTTCGATTCGCGGAAGCTCGGGAAGACTGTAATGGGTCTTCTCCTTCTTCTTCAGGACCAGATAGGCCGTCAAGGCCGCAATGATCAGGACAAGGACGATCGTTTCGGCTTTCCGTTTCATCCTCTCACCCCTACACTTCCTTGGCACCTTTATTCTTCGTAGGCACCCTATTTTCCGAACATGTTCTGGATCATTCGCTTTCTCGATACCCTTCGCAACCATACAAGCAGTCCGACGAGGATGACGATGACGGGCAACCCGGCAATGTTGAAGGACTTGATCATCGTCCGGGTGCTCGGCTCGATGTCACGCAACGGGTTGAACCGCTGGGCCTTCGT
>Ga0180434_10001135_pt1 | contig 38704 bp, 19 predicted proteins | sample SS_ome_7_FD_132453 | JGI IMG/M metagenome (GOLD analysis project Ga0180434, IMG submission 132453) | Hypersaline lake sediment archaeal communities from the Salton Sea, California, USA - SS_1_D_2 metaG | ecosystem: Environmental > Aquatic > Non-marine Saline and Alkaline > Hypersaline >... | reverse complement strand
GGCCGACGGCGCCACGCGCGTCAGCTATCCCAGCTACGACTTCAACGATTGGCCCGTCGAATATACCGGACACACGATCTCATTCCCGCTCGCGCGGCGGAAAGTGTTTGCCAAGGTGTGGCGACTGCAGGTCGGTCGTACGATGCTGTACCTGCTCGACGCCGACATTCCACGCAACAAGCCCGGCCATCGGGCGTTGACGCATAATCTTTACGCCGGCGAGCCCGAACATCGCCTGAAGCAACAGATCATGCTCGGCGTCGGCGGCCATCGCGCGCTCGAGGCGCTTGGCATTCGTCCGACCGTCTTTCACCTAAACGAGGGACACGCCGCGTTCTGCGGACTCGACCGAGTGCGCAAACTGGTCAAAGCCGGCAAATCGCTTCGTAAAGCGACCGAAATCGTGCGCGGCTCGTCGGTCTTTACGACGCACACGCCCGTTCCCGCCGGACACGATCGATATGACGGCAAGATGGTCGCTAGATATCTGGCCCCGATCGCTGAAGAAATCGGATTGACCTCTCAAGAACTGATCGCGCTTGGCCGCGAACGCCCCGACGATCGCAAAGAACAGTTTTGCATGACGGTGCTGGCGCTCAACCTGAGCGAGCGCGTCAACGGCGTCGCGAAACTGCACGGCAAGGTTTCGCGGGAAATGTGGCGGGGCGCATTCGGCGTTAAATCGGCCAACCAGGTTCCGATCGGCCACGTGACCAACGGCGTCCATACGCGAACTTGGCTCGCCCCCGAGATCGAACCGCTCTACAGAAAATATCTGCGGCCCCGCCTCTTCGGCGCCTCGCCCAAGGACGATTGGGCCGCCCGCGCCGATAAGATCCCGCCGGCGGAATTTTGGGCGGCACGCTCCATGCTCCGCGCAAAACTGGTCAATTTCATTCGCGAACGCCTGGTTGAGCAGATCCAACGACGAGCCGGCGGCGTTGAGGATTACATCGCCGCTCACCAGACGTTCGATCCGCACGCGTTGACGATCGGATTCGCGCGTCGATTCGCCACTTATAAACGCGCCCCGCTGATTTTCCGCGATTCGAAGCGTCTGGCGAAAATCCTGAACGATCCTGACAGACCGGTCCAACTCGTCTTCGCCGGCAAGGCTCACCCGCGCGACGCCGGCGGCCAGGCTTTCGCCGCGCAGGTTTACCGCGCGGCCCGCGGCGCCGCGTTTCGAGGTCGCGTGATCGTGCTCGAAAATTACGACATGCTGATCGGGCGGATGCTCACCGGCGGGTGCGACGTCTGGCTGAACAACCCGATTCGTCCCATGGAAGCCTCCGGCACCAGCGGCATGAAGCCTCCCCTCCACGGCGGCCTTAACTGTTCGATCCTCGACGGATGGTGGCCGGAAGCGTTCAATAAACGCAACGGCTGGGCCATCGGCGACGGACGCGAAATGAAACCGCAAGCGCGGCAGGACAAATACGACGCCGAGTGCATCTACGACCTGCTCGAAACCGAGATCGTGCCGGCGTTTTACGAACGCGGTCGCGACGGCGTTCCGAAACGCTGGGTTCGCATGATGACGAACTCTCTAAAAACCGTCGCTTGCCAATTCAGCACGCATCGCATGTTGGGCGAGTACGTCGAAAATTATTATCTCCCGGCCCACCGTTGAAAACCAGCATCGACGATCGGCCCCGCGGTTACAAGAAAAGGATCGAACCCTAATCGCTTTCGCTTCGTAAAATAGGTTACAATCGCGGCGGAGCCGCTGGGAGACGCTATGCGATGGAATAGAATATTGGGGGGCGTGACGACGATCATCGTGGTCGCCAGCGGCGGCGTCGCTCAAGACTCGGGCGCCACGCCCGAGCGCGCGACCGAGATACCGACGGCAGGATTCTGGCCGACGCCCAAAATGATGGACCGCATCATCGACCGCATCGTCGATCAGATGATCAAGCATTACGATCTCGACGAAAATCAGATAGAGCTGACGCGCGACCTAATCGGGTCGCGCTACCCCGAGTTTCTCACGGAAAACCGCGCGGAGATCCAAACCCTTTTGAATCAATACTTTGAAGCCCTGCTCAACGACGAACCGCCCTTGCCGGAAGAGGTGGCGGAATGGGCCGTGCGCGTGCAACCCATGCTGGCTGAATTCGGCGAGGTGACGCACGAGGTTACGGAATCCATGCGGGAATATCTGGGCGACGAGCAAGTGGTGATGCTCGACGCCGAGACGGCGGCTTTTAACGCCGGCATGACCATGGTGCAGAACAAAATGTCGGTCTGGGTGGAAGGCGGTTACGACCCGGAGACCGAATGGATTCATCCTCCCAAAGATCGCGACGAATCCGAGGGCGCCGCGGAGGACGCCGAAGTTGAATATGTGGAGGAATTGGAGACGGAGGAGGTCGAGCCGGGGCCGGTGGACGAATGGGCGCTATACACGCAACGTTTTGTCGAGCGCTATCAGTTCAACGACGAGCAGAAACAGAAGGCTTACGCCATTTTGCGTCGTCAGCAAGAAGCGCGCGATCGCTACCTGCGTCGCAAAGTCGACGAAATGACGCGTGTCACCAAGATCCTGAGCGAGTCCGAGACGGAACAGGAGCGTCAAGCGGCGCAGGCGTCGTTTGAACGATTGAATGCGCCAGTGGATCGCATTTTCGAGCAGTTAAAAGAGCGTTTGGACACGTTGCCGACGCGCGCCCAACGGCGTGCCGCGGCCGAGAAGGAACCGCTCATAATCCCGCCAGCCGCGTCGGCGCCGGTTTTGCCGGAAGTTAACCAGGAACCCGGATACGCTGAGCCGACGGCATCGCAACCTAGCGGCTCCCCGACGCCCGAACCTTAGCCCGCAGCGTTGCTTAAGAATCGTCGATCGCCCGCCGATAGACATTATCGGGTTGCGTGACACCGTTTCGGTCGATCGTGTCGGGTATCGTTGTATGCATCAGTCATGGAAAGCATTTTGCCGCACGCTGGCTTCGACGCTCAATCCTCGATCCGCACTGGCTTTACACCGTCGATCAACCCGACTTGCGAGCATCCGCCTGCCCGGGTATCCGGGCCAGTTCAAGCTGCGCACCGGGACGAGCGACGCTCATTTGTTACGTACATTAGTGCTTTACGGCGAATTGCCCGAGTATCGCATACCGATCGATATCGAGCCACGCGTAATTCTGGATATCGGCGCCAACATAGGGGCGGCAACCGTCGTCTTCGCGCGACGGTATCCAGACGCCCAGATCTACGCCTTCGAGCCCCAGCCGGAAAACTACGAGCTGCTCGTCCATAACGCAGGTCAATTCCCGCACGTTACACCTGTGCCGTACGGCTTGGGTGAGCGTACCGAGACGCTGACTTATTACCGATCCAACGATCCGCGCAACTTCGGCGGCGGGGGCTTCTGTTGCGGCGAGGGATCCGAACACCTGGCAACGGGGAGCTTGCCCGTCCTGTCCACGAGCGATGCGCTGATGCGTTATAACATCACGGAAGTCGATCTCGTGAAAATTGATGCGGAAGGGGCCGAATACGCCGTCTTCAAGGCGTTTCCTCCGGCCGTGCTCGCGAATGTGAAGGTGATAGTCGGGGAATGCCACGGCAGCGAGACGCATGACGGCACGCTGGGGCTCCTGACGCCGCATTTTAATCTGGACGTCAAGCAGCGTGGCAATTGCACACACTTCACCGTGATCAACAAACAGCTATCAGTCGAATCGTCAGGGCGTGCCGTCAGCCAAGCCTAATTTCATAACAGATTGTTAATAATGGAGTTAGGGCTTGGCTTCGGCGGTGAAAATAAATCGCACAATTTGGACCCAATTACTCCAGATATTCGTTAGTTGCGCCGATAGTTTAAGTATTACTGGTCTTCGCCAACCAGTTCCCGAATGCCCTTGTCGGAAAGAACCCGCGGCCGTCACACCTGGTCGCGGGTTCTTCTTTGTTATGAATTGGGGATCAGACGCAGTCTTTCAAGCGGAGCGATTGAAGCCGTGTTGGACGTAGCCGGCTATTGAAGGGCCAGGCCAAGCGGGCGGTGATAGCCGCCCTCGGCAGGAACATACATTTGATCTGTATATCGAACAGCGCGGCGGTAGCAGGCACGTCGCCACGATGAACAAACAGATCTCAAGCAATCCATTTGAGCTAGTTGTTATCTGACATCCTGATTCATAACAAGTTGTTAATAATGGGATTAGGGTAATTGGCGCTGGCGGATAAAATTAATCGTACTTTTTAGACCACATTACTCCAGGTATTCGCCCGCTACGTCGATAGTTTAAGTATTACTGGTCCTCGCCAACCAGTTCCCAAATGTACTTGTCAGATGAACCCGCGGCCGGCAACTTGGTCGCGGATTCTTCTTTTGTAATGTAGCGGGGATCAGGATGCGTGCATTTCAGGCTGCAGGCCGTACCCGTGTCGGTTATGGAAGATTCTTGGCGCTTTCGGTTACGCGTCCTGTTGGTGCTCCGTGACGGAAACAGGCCGTCCTATAAAAACTCACATGCTGGCGAGCGCGCTTGAATGCATGGCGACGGCCGGTCTGAAGCCGTGGACGCGATATCAACCGATGCGATTAAGGATGTCGGCGGTAGTCACCTCGACGGTCTGATTCGAGGTATCGATCGGCGTCGGCGTGCGCAGCGCCTCGATACGCTCGCGCCACAGATGACATTCGCCGAAGTCGACAGCGGAGGCGTCGTGATGACGCAGCTTGTCGCTCAGGCGTGTTTCGTACGCCTGCTTTGAGGCGAGCAGCGAGAATACGGCGAACCGTCCGCGTCCTGGTCCGATGTCTTCGATCAAGTCCGCGATAAAATCATCGCTGGGTATCACGCATTCCAGAATGACGTGGTCGTAGCCGTGATCGATCGCGTGCCGCGCGAACGAAGCAAGATTCTCACGCAGGAACAGTCGCCGATCGTCGTTGATTTTGAAGGGCGTGACGGCGAGTATGAACGTGTCGCCGCACAGACGCGCCGCGACTCCGGGCAGGTTCGCCGCCAAGGTTTGGGCGACGCTGGTTTTGCCGATGCCGGGCGGTCCGGTGATGAGAATTAAGCGCGCCATAAATCGATCAGCTTATTTTATGTCAACCGGCGTTGTCCCGGTTCGCGGCGTGTTTCGTCGTCCTAGACGGCGGCCCGAACGGCGCCTTTAGGTTTTTGAAGAGACCTACCGGGTCCGGCAGGGGGGTCGGGTGCGGCAGCGCGAACAGTTCGCCGTACTCGAAACCGCAAGTCCCGCCTTGCAGGGCGTCCCACGCCCGTACGCGGTGCAGCAGTCGCGCCAGCCGCTCGGGCGGAAACTGCGAACGATAAGCCGAGATCGCCGCGATCTTTTGCTCGTACACGTCCGCGGTATCTACTACGAAGGAGGCGTGCCAGTGCGTGATTTCCGGATTGTTCGGCGTAGGGCGATACCAGAGCCAATCGATTCGATGCGGGGCCGTCCCGTCGAAACGGTCGTCCCATTTCGTGAGTTGAGAATAGAACCGCGCCGCCTCGACCAGCAATTGTCCCTGGTAATGGTCGGGCGAGGCGGCCGGCGTGCGACCGCACATTCCGACTACGATGTTCGGGCGGCGGCGCCGAAAGACCGTGGCGACCGCGTAACGATTCGCCGGGCAATCCATCAATTCGCGATTTGGCAGCGGCAGCGTTTCGCAATGCACAGCTCCGAGAATCCTCGCAGCCTCGGCGCATTCGGCCGCGCGGATCTCCGGCGCACCCAACGGCGTCGGCTCTCCGTCGGTCAGGTGCAAAAGCCCGACTTTGTACCCCTGTCCGGCGAGCTTGGCGACAGCGCCGCCGCAGGTGATCTCAATGTCGTCCGGGTGCGGCATGGCGAAGATGATATCGAGTTGTTCGTGCGGCACGGGATCTCCCTAGCTTGGCTCAAACGTCATATTGAAAATTGTAACTCCAGAACCGAGCAAGGCGCGTGTTCGGCCGGCATTGGACAGCACAATTTTCTTGAATCGGGGCCGACGCGGATATAGACTGCAGTGATAATCTGAGTATGCAAAGCGTTTCGCCGAAATGGGAGCGACTTTAGCGGGGCTGGTCTGGCAAGCGGAAGAAGGCATCAACCACTCACAGTGGAGTTGAAACCACGCGCGGCTGAGCGTACGGGGAGGCCGTACATGCGGAGGAGAAGCTGCGCACGGTCGAGGCGGTTGTGCGACACGCAGGCAAGTGAGGCCGTGCCGCCCAAGACGGTCGTTTGGGGAAAGAAACAAACGAACGCGATCACCGATCGATCACTGATCCGTTCCCTCTAGAGGAAAAGCTGATGACACGCATGACATGTATAGCGTTGCTGGGAATCACGGCGGCGTTGCAGGGACCGGCCGCTTTGGCGCAATATCCCTCGGAGGTTATGGGATTCAACTCGGAGCCTTACTCGGATCCGAACACTTCGGAAGAGATGTTCCGCGATCCGGGTTGGAACTCGGTTACGTCGGAGTATGTTTTGCCTAATCCGGCGGGACAGCATACCAACCATGCGTCGTTTCGCGCTTCGGGTTTGCAGACCGAGGGGCCTGCCTGCCTCGAAATGTTTTTTCGCTGGGTGAATCCGTTCGATCCGGAGGCCTGGGTTCGCGTCTCGACCTTCGCGGGCGTCGATCATCCCAATCCCGCGTTGCACACCGGCGGGAAAGTACGCTTCAACATTAACAACCGCAGCCAAATGGGGCCCGGCGACGTCGGCATATGCCTGGGCATCCGCGAGACCGGCGCCAACGTTCCGCAGATGGGCGACGGGGGCACGGTCGGGCCGATCGAGTGGGTCGGCGTCGATACGGAGTACAACGGCATCATCGCGGGTCCGGACGGCATCGTGGACACCGAGGCTGACGGTGACGACATCCAGGTTTATCCGGTCGGATACGACATCATCAATGATCCCGCCGAACCGTTGCCGCTCGGAACGGCCGTGATCGCCCCCGGCTCTAACGGCGACATCGACACCGCGAAGACCGGCGACGACGATTATCGTTACGGTTACATCATCACCGCCTCGGGCGAGCGCAAGCCGATCCCGGCCCTGATTTTGCCTCAGGAGAACAATTATCAGGAACTCGAGTTCGATCTCGCCACAGGCCAGATCACGCATCGATGGGATCATGACAACCAACCCAGCACGCCCTATCAGACCGATATTTACGAAACCGGCGTGGCCGGATTCACAGGCAACGGGGTGTTGGACGTTGATCGCGGCACGCTCGAACACGTCGCTTTCGTTAACGACGTCAACGACGTCGCCGTCGTGATCGACGTTGGCATCGACGTGTTGCAGTTCGAGGCGCCCGAGGCCGATCCGGTTCTTCCGCCGCGCGTCGTATCTCCGATCATCGCCGGCGAGACCGAGGTCACGATCACCGATCTTCAGTACGGCGTTCAGTCCGTATGGTTGTACGAAGGAGGGGATTTCGTTGATATGGAGACCGTCAGCAACACCGACGACGTGATTTTCACTATCGACGAGGCCGTCGAGAATGACGTTTACACCGCCACCCAAATCGTCAACGGCGAGCCGAGCGGTCCCTCGCCCGGCGTGAGGGTTCTGCCCAGCGCCTCGCCCTATACATTCTCCGTCATTGTCGACGATGACGGAGACGGTAGTTGCACCACAAACTATGAGTTCGTACCTGTCACAGCGGTGGACGGCACGTCCGAACGACCCGCGCCGCGCGGCCTCGACATCTATAACTCCGACGGTATCTGGCAGACCGTCGATATCCCGCTCGACGACAACAATCTCGTGATCGGCTGGTACGGCGGCGACGGCTCACTCGATCCGTCGCCGGATGACGTGTGGAGCATTGATACGCTCTGGTTCACTAATATCACGGGCGCCGAAACCACCGGACCGCACGAGGTGCTCATTGATTCCGTCGAGGCGCTCGACGGTGGCGGCGCTACGCTCGTGAAGCTTCATGACATGGAGAACGGCGTTAATTATCTGCAGAACGCGCGTACGCACAGCACCACGTCCCCCGCGGTCACCGAACTGACCGGCGACGGCAGTTATGACGGCGTCACCAGCCACCGCCTGACGTGGACGTATCCGAGTCTGGACGACGACGAAACGCTCGGCATGTACCACAACATTGGATTTGCTTGCGGCACCGCCCCGGGTTTCCCCGATACGGCCGTGACGCTGCGGTTCCGCCTTTGCAGCCGCGAATACTCCGAAAATCCCGTGCCGCTGCCCGCGGTTGAGGGGCCGATCGCCGGCGATCAGGATACTTTCCTGGTGACGCACGACGAGTCCGCCACCGCGCTTCAGTTGTACATCAATGGGGCGACCCGCGGAGATCCGGTCGGCGTAACCGGGACCGAAACGGAATTTGCCGGCGTGGCGCTCGAAGCGGGCGATTCGATTTCGGTCGTCCAGACGTTGGCGGCGGGCGACAGCGATCTGGCGTATCCGCGCGGCGTGACCGCGGCGCCGCTGCCGCCGATCGTCACCGCTCCGGTGGCGCCGGGCGCGGACGCCGTCGAGGTGACCGGACTTTGGGCGTACGATTACGCGACCGCCGACGTTGTCACCGTTTACGTTAACGGCGATCCGCACGGCGACGCCGTCCCGAGCGGCCCCACGGCGGTCGTCGAGTTAGATACGGAAATTTACACCAACGACGTCATCACGGCCTCGCAACAAGTTAATGGCGCCGAGAGCCCGGAATCCCGCCCTGTAACCGTGCTTTTCACGGCCCCGGTGATCTATAAGGCCCCGGCCGAAGGCGATACTTCGATCACGCTTCTTGGCCTGACGTCCACGACCGAGGAGGCCGCAATCGTCATCGGCGCGTCGGAATACACGGCGGTTCCTGAACCCGGCGCGGATCGCGTTGACGTGCAGACGCCGGCGCTGAGCGAGGGTCAGATCCTGTACGGCTATTACACGGCCGCCGGCATCGACAGCGTGGCGTCCGAAACCGAGACGGTCACGATCGGCGCGGTCAGCGAGGTCATCGTGTGCGATGATTTCGAATATGACGAGGCGGCTTACCAAGCCGCCTGGCTGGATTCGGGTTCGCCGCGGCTCGAGTTGTCGGATGATTTCAACGCCACCGATCCGGCCGGATTGCACAGCCTACTGGGGCCGGCGGTTTCGTCGCGTGTCGAACAACCCGTCAGCCCGACCGTGACGCCGAGCGCGACGGCGCCAGTTGTTTTGAACGTTCACATATACGACGCCTACGGCCCCGGCGCGATAGTCAACCAGTTCGCGCAACTGAACGGCCATGCCGATTGGTTCTTTTTTTTCATCGGTTTGTACTCGTCATATAGCGGCAGCGACGAGGATTACTACCAATGTCGCGTGAACGGCAACGGCGGTCCGGACTGGATCAATCTGGATGAATACGACGCGCCCGTGCGCAGCGTCGGTTGGCATACCTTCACGGCTGTTTTGAAGGGCGAGTACCTTGACGTCTATGTTGACGGTCTGCTTTCGAGGAAGAACATCGGTCCGATCGCGCCGCCGATTCTGGACAAGGCGCGTATCGGTCCCGGCGCCGGCGTAGCGTCCACGCTCGAAGCCTGGTACGACGATTATTGCGTTGAAATAGGTCCGGTGCGTTTCGAGCCGATCGGTCCGCAGCCGCCGCGGCGTCCTGATATCGACGCCCCGATTCAGGACGGCGACGAGATCGTGTCCGTCTCGAATCTCGAGGACAGTCTTGTCAGCGTCGAGATCTACGACGCGACGCCGACTCAAATCGGCATATTCAACGGTCCTTTCGACGAAACGGGCGTCGCTGAAGTGGAACTGACGCGCCCCATGGTTCATCTGGAATCGCTCACCGCCGTCGCGACGAACGCAATTGGTCAAACCGAGTCCTACCCGCTGGAAGTCGGCAAAGGCCCGGGCGACGTGCTGATCTGCATCGGCGTCCGCGAGACCGGCGACACGGGCGCTCTCGGTACGGAAGGCAGCACCCACTGGTCGTACGACATCGAGTGGGTCGGCGCAACGGGCGTCATCAACAGCACGCCGTTGGGGACGCCGGTCAGCCCCTCCGACGAATGGCAAACGCTTACATTTAATCCGGCCGGCGTTTTAATTGAGGGCATGACGGGCGACGGGACGATCGACGGCGAGCGCGGCGTGCTCGAACATCTGGCCGTGACCGTCGACGCTGCTTCAACTGATCGCAGCGCCGGCTCGTATCGCTTGTACATCGATAACGTCGTCAACGTCGAGGCCGGCGACGGAGGCGAAGATTTGGTCATCGCCGATTTCGAAGACGTCGATGTCGGCGTCGAAACGTTGTTCCAGGAGCCGACCAACTCCGGCAGCACGAGCATCCACTTGAAGTCCTTGCCCAGCGCCAGCGAAGCGTCGGATTTGCAGGGTTATCCGGGCCAGTCCGAGCTGCTGGTATGGTACTGGAAGGACACCGACGAGGAACGTTGGGCGCGTATCACGACCGAATCGGTCGAGGATACTCCCAGCCCGATCATCGATCTGACCAAGCCGATTCGCATGGACGTGCTGCTGGTGATCAACGAGGAGTTCGGCTGTCCGAATCCAGGCGCCGCCGGCGTGTATTGCTACGCCGACATCCAGGGAGACGATTGCGTGGTCAACTTGAACGACTTGGCCAAACTGGTGGGCGGCTACGGCACTACGACGGGCGCCGTGCATGACGACGGCGACCTCGACGGCGACGGCGACATCGATTTGTCCGATTTGGCCGCGTTGCTGGGCATGTACGGCGACGACTGCAACTAATGCGGTTTTCATTAACCGCGGCGTCCGGATCCCGCACCGGGCGCACACAGCCGAGGGCGACTGAGCCGCATAGCCCGCGGCGGCCGGGATTAATCTCGGTCGGTCGCCATGCCGTTACGGCTCGAGTTCGGCGAACGTCTCAAAGTAGTTAGGGAAGCTTTTTGAAACGCAGTCCGCGTTCTTGACCACGATCCCGTCAGCCCCCAGCCCGACCAGCGCGAAGCTCATCACCATGCGATGGTCGTCGTAGGTTTCGATGACGGCGGGCTTGATTCGCGCCGGGGGGATGATCGTCAGACTGTCTTCGGACATCTCGACGGTCGCTCCCAGGCGCATCAACTCGCTCTCCAAGGCGGAGAGCCGATCGGTCTCCTTGATACGCAGGTTGGCGACGCCGCGGATATGCGTCGGGCCGGTCGCGTAGAGCGCGACCGCCGCGAGCGTTTGCGCCGCATCAGGCATGGCGTTCAGGTCGACGTCCGCGCCTTTTAGTCGTCCTGGGGGCGGACCTTGGATGCCCAGATATTCATTTTCTTCCTCGATCCCGCAACCCATCCGAGCGAGCACGTCGATAATTCCGACGTCGCCTTGCAGGGATTCGCGCGACAATCCCTTAACGCGGACATTGCCGCCGGTGATCGCCGCCGCCGCCCAGAAGTATGTCGCCGCGCTGGCGTCGGGTTCTATATTTATCTCGCCTGCGCGGTACCGTTGCGTGCTCGGGGCCACGTAGCGGCGGCCGGTTTCCGAGGGCAAGACTTCCACTCCGAGCGAATGCATGACCTCGATAGTCATGTCGATGTAAGGCCGACTGGCGACCGCGCCGTTGATCTGGATCAACACGTCATTGGCCGCATAAGGGGCCACCATCAGCAAGGCGCTGATATATTGGCTCGAAGGGGGCGAGTCGAACGTCACTTCACCGCCCATGAGCCCGCGGCCCGCGACGGTTAGCGGGGGGAAGCCGTCCGCCTCGTTATAGCCCAGCGCCGCGCCCAGCTGCTGCAAGGCCCCCACAAGCTGCCCGATCGGTCTTTCGCGCATGCGCGGCGAGCCGTCGAGATGGTATTGTCCGCGGCCCAGACAGGCTAATGCGGTGAGGAAACGCATGGGGGCGCCGGCGTGGCCGACGTCGATTTCAGCGTCGGTTGATGGAATCAGCCCCCGGCAGCCGTGAACGACGAATGCTTCGTCGTCATTCAGCACTTCGACCGAGATCCCAAGGGCGCGCAAGCCCTCGAGCATGCGAATGGCGTCGTCCGACAACGAAATCCCGCGCAGCGTGCTGACGCCGTCCGCCAGCGCCGCGCAGAGTAAATAGCGATTAGTGAGGCTCTTTGATCCGGGCAATCGGACAGATGCGTTGACGGGGCCGACGGGGTGGATTTTCACGTCGTCGCCGACATGTTCTATCAGCATGGGGTGCGCCTCCGCGGGTTGGGGCGATCAGTCCATTTTGAAGACGTTCGGCGGCCGTGCGCTGACGCCAAAAAACACAGCCGAGGGCGGCCGTGCTACACGGCGCATTATGCCGCCGGCGCGACGCGATAGAGCACCTCTAGCGCCCAGCGCAGTTGTGCGCGCGGCATCTGTTCGTTTTCGCCGTCGGAAACGCGCGCCAGCTGGATCGTATTTTCGTCCTGTCCGAGCCAGATGCGGCAGCGATCGTCCTCGGACCGCTCGAATTTACACAGCGCGGGTCCGCCGAGCAGCGGCCCGCCTCCTGTCGCGACGACCAGCACGTCGTTCATGGCGAACATCGGCGCCATCGTGTCGTCCGCCATCACGACGCCGAACGAAGCCGGCAGGCCGCGGGCGATATTTCGGCTTTCGATAAAAAGCCGCGCTTGGCCGGTGTTATCCGGCATGGTGATCAGGTTGATCTGGCGAGCGGTCGCGACGTCGGGTTCCAGCGTCGGTTCGCTCAACCTCGCCGGTTGGCGCTCCGAGCACGCCAGGGCTTGCTCGGCGAGGATCGGGGTGAGCGGCATTCCACCGCCGGAGTCGTCGGGCTCGGGCAGCGTCGCGGGCCATTCGTTTTGCTTGAAAACGGGCAGCAGGGCGCCGGCGTTCGGGCTTGGCAGGGCGTCGTCGGTCCGCGGGCGCAGCTCGCCCCCTTGAGTCAGCAGGTCGAAAAACGCCTCCAGCGGTCCGGCCAGTTTAGGATCGGCGTCGAGCGAGGAAGCGATGCGCGTCAGTAAATTTTGATGCCGTCGTCGCGCCCCGCTGATAACGACGGCGCCGCGTGAACTGACGCCGGTCAGCAGCCATTGCAGGTCTTCGCCGGTGATTTCGCACATGCGGACCATTAATTCGCCGGGGGGCAGGCGATTGTCCTCGAATTTGTCGTATTCATCGCGCGTCATTCCGAGCTGTCGGGCGAATTCGTCCTTCCCGCGCGCGCCGAAGTGCCGCCGCCGCAATTCGCGGATACGCTTGGCCAGTTCTCGCTCGGGCGTGCTCATGGCGTTCGTTTCGTTACCTGGGTAAACACGACATAAAGCTATGATATCGTTGAAACGAAGAAAGTGTATACATAGGTTTTGACCGAGAAACCGGATCTCGTCAAGTCCGCATGTCGGTGTCCGCCGGCAAGTGTCCGGGCGTTATACCGTCGTGCCCGTATAAATTACAGGCGATCCGAACGCGCAGCGCGAGCAAGCGTCTTGTCAAGCCCCGTGCGTTAAACCGGGCGCTGGCTCGCGCTGCGCGTTCGGATCGAATGCTATAGAACTGCGCGCTCATGCGGCTCAACACCTGGCGTCTATGAAACCTCCTGAATCGCGGCCTTGAAGCCCGGCAATGCTCTCTCGATCGTCATTCGATCGACGCAGAAGCTGATCCGGATGTGTCCCGCGCGGCCGAAGCCCCGGCCCGGGACCGTCAGGATCTTGTGTTTCATCAGCGCGTCGGTGAACTCGACGTCGTCGATCGGCGTGATGGGAAACGCGTAGAGCGCCCCGCCGGGTACGTTTAGTTCATATCCGTATTCGAGCAGGGCGTTGCACAGCAGGTCGCGGTTTTGGCGATAGAAATCGACGTCGCACAAGGCGTCGGCGCAGCGCGCGATGACGCGTTGCATGAACGCCGGCATGTTCACGTAACCCAGCGTGCGGTTGAGCATCGCCATGGCGCCGAAAATCAGATCGCGATTTGGCAGTTTCGTCGGCAGGGCGATATAGCCGGCGCGCTCGCCCGCGATGCTGACGTCTTTCGAATAGCTCGAAACGATGATCGAGCGGTCGTAGCAGCCGGCCGGCGTGGGGCACCAATCCAGGTCGAAGATAATGCGGCGGTAAGGATCGTCCGTGACCAGATAGAGCGGGCGATCGTCGCTGTCGTGTTTTTTGAGCACTTCGGCCAGCTTCCGGCATTTTTCCTCCGTGTATACCGCCCCGGACGGATTGTTGGGCGTGTTGACGATGATCGCGCGCGTGCGATCAGTGAGCGCCTTTTCGATCGCGGCCATGTCCGGTTGGCATTGCTCATCCGTCTCCACGAAAACGACCTTGCCGCCGGCCTGCTCGACATAGAACTTGTATTCCACGAAGAAGGGGACGAGCACGATCACCTCGTCGCCCGGATTCAGGATCGAACGCATGACGACGTTCATCCCGCCGGCGGCGCCGCTGGTCATGATAAGCGTGGCGGGCTCGATCTCGAGACGATATTCCTCCGAGGCGAAGCGCGCCACTACCCGGCGGGTTTCCTCGAAACCGGCGTTGGGCATGTAACGGTGCGCCGCGGGAATTCGTTCGGCCGCGACGGCTTCGAGGGCCTTATAGAAGGCTTCGGGTTGGGCGGCGTTCGGATTGCCGAGCGAGAAATCCTGAACATTTTCCTCTCCGAATTCGGCTTTGAGCAAGCGGCCTTTCTCGAACATCTCGCGAATCCATGAAGCGGATTGCATGTCTTGAGCGACTTTATTCGCGATAGCGGGCGTTGGCATGGGCGGTCCTTATCATAGTGTTCGACGGATACCGAATTTTTGACCCTACAGCGTAACCCTTACGAGGCTTCGTATCCACCCGTTACATGGAGGGAGGGCCGCGGACTTCGGATGTGCGCGGGTGCTTGGCGGCCGACGCTACATACCCGCTCACTGGCGCTCGGGGCTCTGATTTAAGGAGGCGATCTCGGCAGGTGATGCGTCGTTGAGGGCCTCGTGGTAGGATGCGTCTCGGCGGGTAAATCATAATGTTGAGGAATTAATCAGGAGGTGCTCCATGTTGCGATTTTCGTTGTCAACGAAACAGGCTGTATTGCTCTTCGCGGGCTTGCTCATGGCGTCGGAGCGCGCTGATTTTGCTAACGCCCAGAGCGCGGCTTTCAAGCCCGAGGAATATCCGCCGAGCAAACGCGGCGCGGTCGTCGAAAGCCTGCACGGCGTGCAAGTCGCCGATCCGTACCGCTGGCTGGAGGACGAGCAAACGCCCGAAACACAAGCATGGATCGAGTCGCAGAACCGTCTGACCGAAACGACGTTGGCGCGTTTTGCCGGCTTCGGCAAGAAAATCGCCGCCGAGCTGGAAGCGGTTTACAGCGTCGCTTCAGTCTCGAACATCCGACCGCGGAAGAATTGCTATTTTACGTCCAGACGGACCGGTTTGGAGAACCACTCCAAGATCTACATAGCCGAGGGCGATTACAAAGCCGAGCCTCGGGTCGTGCTGAATCCCAACACTTTCAGCGCCGACGGCACGGTGGCGATGGATTGGTGGTTTCCCTCGCCCGACGGCGCCCTGATCGCCTACGGCAAATCCGCCGGCGGCTCGGAAAAAAGCACGCTATATATTCGCGACGTGCGCAGCGGGCGCGATTTGCCGGACGTGATTCCGCATACGCAGTATTGCAGGGTGGCGTGGAATCGGGCCGGCGACGGATTTTATTACAACCGCTGCCCCGATCCGGCGACCGTCCCGCCCGGCGAGGATAATTTTCACATGAAGGTCTACTTCCACAAAGTCGGTACGGATTATGCCGTGGACCGCTATGTCTGGGGCAAGGGGCGTCCGATCGACGAGGAACCTAAGGCGTACGGCTCCAGCGACGGCAGCCACCTGCTATTGAACTTTTACCGCGATCCGTCCGTTAACGATCTGTTCTTTGGCGAGATGGACAGCGACCAGCCGTTGCGTCCCGTCGCCGCCGACATCGGCGCCATCACGATCGGCGACGTGGTGGACGGGCGCTTGTTCGTGCGTACGAATCACCAGGCGCCGCGTTTTCGCATCTGCACGGCGAGCGTAGCGACGCCCACGCCCGAGCATTGGGCGGACTTGATCCCGCAACAAAAAGGCGTCATCGAGGATTTCACGATCGTGGATCACAAGTTGGTACTGCACGTGGTCGAGGACGTTCACTCGCGTCTGCTCATTCACGACCTTGACGGTAAATTCATCGAGGAAGTCGCGCTGCCGGGCGTGGGGACCGTGACAGCGTACGCCTCCGGGATCGGCACGGTGCAGGCCTTCTCCGGTTCCTTGAACGACCCGGGCCTGTTTTTCACGTTCTCGTCGTGGGTGACGCCGACCGCGTCTTTCCGCTACGACTTGCGGTCTCACAAGCTTGAGAAGCTGGACGAGACGACCTGCCCGCTGGATTTGAGCAAGTATGAAACCAAGCAGGTCTGGTACAAATCGAAGGACGGCGAACGCGTGCCGATGTTCATCGTCGCCAATAAAGACGTCAAACTCGACGGCGACAATCCGACGCTGCTCTACGGCTACGGCGGCTTCAACGTCAGCTTTTTCCCGTACTATCGACCGCGCATCCTGCCCTTCCTCGAACGCGGCGGCGTATGGGTGCTGGCGAATATTCGCGGCGGCGGAGAACTGGGCCAGCGGTGGCACGCCGGCGGACGCCGCGAGTTCAAACAGAACGGGTACAACGATTTTTACGCCGCCGCCGAGAAGCTGATCGAACTCGGCTACACCAATCCCAATAGACTGGCCTGCAAGGGCGGCAGCAACGGCGGCCTGCTGATCGGCGTCGCCGTCACGCAGCGGCCCGACCTTTTTCAGGCCGCCGTCAGCCAGGTTCCCCTCATGGACATGTACCGGTTTCATCACTGGGGCATGGGCGCGCAATGGGTGCACGAGTACGGCGATCCCGGCATAGCCGAAGAATTCAAGTGGTTGCAGGGCTACTCGCCATATCACAACGTGAAACAGGGCGTGAATTATCCGGCGACGCTGATCGTGACCGCCGAAGGAGATAATCGCGTCGATACGGCCCATGCGTTCAAGATGGCCGCGGCCATGCAGCACGCGACCGCCGGCGCCCGCCCGATCCTGCTGCGTTGCGAGCGCAAGGCCGGCCACGGCGCCGGCAAACCGCTGAGCATGCGCATCGCCCACCAGAGCGAGGACTGGACGTTCATTATGTGGCAATTGGGAATGGCGAATTAAGGATTCAGAAAATCAGAGTCCCGAGCGCCAGCGAGCGGGCGTCGGCGCCTGGCTGGCTCGCGTTCTTGACGGATTGGGACGCCCATGAATGATCGCATGCATCTCGAACTCGAAGCCGGCTACGACCTCTGGGCGCTGATTTACGACGAGGAACTCAATCCCCTTATCACGCTCGAGGAACCGGTCGTTCACGCCTGGATCGGCGATCCCGCCGGTCTGCGCGTGGCGGACGTCGGTTGCGGCACCGGGCGGCACTCGGTTTGGCTGGCCGACGCCGGCGCCGCGGTGGAAGCCTACGACTGCTCCGCGGGCATGATGGCCAAGGCGCGCGAGAAACTCGCCGGCGCAGGCGTACGTTTTCACGAACACAAACTCCCGGACCCGTTGCCGGTCGGGGACGATACTTTTGACGTCGCCCTGCTGGCCCTGGTCGCCGACCATCTCGAAGACCTGGAGACTACGCTGCGAGATCTCCGTCGCGTCGTGAAGCCCGGGAGCCGGATTGTTTTTACCGTGCTGCACCCCGCCATGAACCTGCTCGGCGTCACCGCCCGTTTTACCGATCCGGGGAGCGGCCAGGAGGTGCGCGTGGCGGCTTTCGAGCACACTTTCGGCGACTATGTAACCGCCGCATTACGATCCGGGTTGGATATCGAGGAGATAGTGGAGCGCAAGGCTGACGCCGTCGTGGCCAAGCGCGTGCCGCGCATGAAAAAATACGTTGGTTGGCCGCTGTTGCTGGCAATGTGTCTGCGGAAGCCGCTCACGTAAAAAAGGGCATTGTTCAGTAAATTGCAGCGTTTGAGTTCCGTACTGTACCTAGCACTCCGTCATGTTCGAGTTTTCGGGTACAACCGTCGCAGCTTGAGGTGAGCGTCGTCGTCAAGGCGTCAGAACGCGCAGCGCAAGCAAGCGCCCCACGCAAGCCGTCGCCGCTAATCCGGGCGCTTGCTTGCGCTGCGCGTTCTGACGGCGTAACACAGGCGAGACGCCTGTGCCACCCGAAATCTTATGTGTGACCAATCACTAGGATTATCGAAACGCCCGCGGCCGGCAGGGGCGTCGGCCGTTACATGTAGATGATAAACGCTCTAAACGCCTGCGTGTCATCGGCCGCGCACGCCGCGAGGGTCGATCCGCGGGATCGACCCTCGCGATGCAGCTGATGCAAAATTCGCGGCAGGCGTTAACCGGCCATCCCGTAATAAGCGAGGAGCGAGGCCAGGTCGGACAGATCGACGTCTCCGTCGCCGTCAACATCGCCTTGACTGTATTCGGCGCCGCTGGGCGTGCCGTAGAATGCGAGCAGCGTCGCCAGGTCGGAGAGATCGACGTCGCGGTCTCCGTCGAGATCGCCGGGGCTGTTTATGACCGTGATCGTCACGCTGTCGGCGTTATATGTTATGTCGTAGTTGCCGGGCCCGGTAACACGTCCGAAGGCGTCGATGATCGAAGCGGCGGTGAGCACCACGTATTGCTCGCCCGGCAGCGGGAAGTATCCGTCGACGGGTTCCATTACCAGATCATGGTCCAGGCTCGCGACGCCGGTGACATTCAACGAACTGTACTCGTCGCTCAAGGTCGTGCCTTTGACCTTGATCTTCAGCGTGGCGTATTGCTGGGTGTAGTCGCCGTCGATGGTCAGGACGCCGGTGAGCGCGGCTTCCTCGCCGCCGCCGGGTTTGACTTCGCAGTTGAAGTTCACGACGTCGCCCGCGACCGTGCCGGTCCCGGAGAGATGGCCATAGCCGAACATGTGCAATTCGCCGGAGGGAATCGTGCTCGGATCTTCCACGCCCAGCGAAACGCGACCGTCATTGATGTTGACGACGCCGACGCCGTATTCGCCGACGGTCAGACGTTCGGTCTTGAAGAGCGAGGCGGCGCCGTTGAGATTTATCGTTCCGACTCCGGTTTCATTGTCGCCGAGGATGAAACCGCCGGGTTTTTCGAAGTATCCGCCGTTTTCGATGATTAACGTGCCTCCACCATGGTTGCCGATCCGGGCGGCATAGCCGCTGGCGCTAACGTATTCAGAATCCGGGCCGCTGATTGTGAGTTGGCCGATGCAATCCGCTCCGCCGCCCATGAAGAGCTCGCCGCTGGAATAGACTTGCGAACCGCCGGTGATCGTCATTTCGGCATGTCCGTTGCTGCCGACGACGATCGGGGCCTGCTCGGCGGTCAGCGTGCTGCCGCCGTCAACCAAAACCGTACCGTCGGCGTCAACCTGATCGGCGATGACGATCCAGCCGCCGGGCTCGGTGGTTTTGACTTCGGCGCCGTTCGTGATGTTCATTACGCCGGATCCCCACTGCCCGACCTGGATATTGTTCAGCACGGTGACGGTCGTGCCGGCGTCGGCGACGTTCAGTTCGCCAACACTCGTGCCGGCAACGCCGACCAGCAGCGTCTCGGCGGCCAGGGCGGCCTGTTGCGTGATGTTCGCAGTCGCGTCGCCTTCGTTACCGACGCGAATGTATTCGGCGGCGTCGAGCGTCGATCCGGCGCCCGAAAGTTCCAGATGACCTACGCCGGACGGGATCGTGCCCACGAAGGCGAGCCGGACGTCGACGTCGGCGCCTTCGGAGATGGTCAACGTCCCGTCGCCGGCTTCGCCGATGACGCAGTCGCCGGTTGACAGTGACGTCCCCGCACCGCTCGCGGTGAGATTGCCGACGCCGTTTGCGGACCGTCCGATCCGCGTCACGGCGGTCACGTCAACCTGGGCTTGATCTTCGATGGCGAGGTCGCCGATCGCGTCTTGGCCGACATCGAGATCGTTGGTGACCGTAAGCGTCGTGTTCTCGCCGGTCACGGTAAGGTCGCCGTCGGCGGCATCGACGGCGCCTACGCAGACGTAGTTCGCGGACGCCGACGCGCCCGCCTGGATGGTGCAGCTGGCGTCACCGCCGCTGCCGATCCACAAGGCATCGTCGGCCGTGAGTGCCGTGCCCGCATCGGACACTGTCAGCGTTCCGTCGCCCGTCGCAACCCAACCCATGACGAGCGTGTGCGCGTCAGCGGTCGCGGCGTCGTTTATCAGCATGGTTCCCGTTCCGCCGTCACCGACCGCGAGCGTGCCGTCGGTCGAGATCGTGGAGTACTCGCCGGTGACGGTCGCATCGCCGGTTGAGCCGTCGAACCAGCCGACGCGGATGATCCCCGGGGCGCTCGCCTGGCCGGCATCCTCGACGAGGAGCGTGCCGGCGCCGTAGACTCCGATCGTGAGCGAGTTGCCGACAGAAAGCTCCGAGGCCCCGGCGACGTTGACGATTCCCACGCCGGTCCCGCCGCCGATGTTGACGTGCAGGGGGCTTGCCGATCCGTCTTCCACGATGTTCAGCGTTCCGGCGCCGTCCCCGCCGACAGTTAGGATTTGGTTGATGGTGAACTCGGCGTCCGATCCGACGACATCGATGACCCCGGTATTTCCGAAATCATGCGATCCGATCGTCGCGTATTCTGTGGTGACTGAGGCGCCGTCGTAAATGGTCAACTGACCGTCGCCGTCGTTGGCGACCGTAAGATAATTGCTGACGTTCATCGTCAGGCCGGATTCGAGATCGAGCGTTCCGTTGGAGCCTTCCCACAGGCCGACATGCACGGTGTCGGCATCGAGATCGCCGTGATAGAGCAGGACCTCGGCGAAGTGTCCGTTGCTCTCGCCGACCACCAGGCTTTGCCCGGGATTGTCGAGGTAGTAAGTGAACGAGCCGAGATCCATGACGACTTTGTCGGTGCGGAAGATGCACTTATCGTTGGTGACGCCTTCATAGAACGTTACTTCGTAGGCCGGGTCCATACCGAGTTCAAAGATGGCGTTGTCGTCCTCGCCGGGCACGTATTGCGGCACCCAGTTCAGCCAGTGGTTGAACGATCCGCCGCCGAGCGAACTCCAGACATGGTCGTCGGCGTCGGCCGCGGAGGTGAACGCCAATGCGATGCATGTCATCGAGATTCCAATCGTTTTCATTGAAGCACGTTCATGATTTGATGTTGCAGCATTCATCACAGACTCTCCTGTTTATGCGATGTTAGTATTGTCGGGCGCCGATGCATCCGATAACGCTCGGAGCTCCGACCCGCCTTTTTCCGCCATTCTCCTGAGCGCATTGCGCCGGACAGCGCTTCGCGCGCGATCGAATTTCTTTTTGCGATACGGATAGAGGCCGGTTTGGGGAGGGCATGAAGCTTGTGTTACAATCGCTCCGAGCCCATATTTTCGGAAGGACGGCGATTATGAAGAAGACGACGGTTTTCGCGGCAGTTCTCGTATTTTCCTCGATAGACATGCTCGCTCCGTGCGTGCGGGCTGAATGCACTAATCTACTGGTTACGCAAGGCGCGTCAGCGGACGGGGCGGTGATGATTACGTATACCTGCGACGGCGAGTTTCATCCGCATCTGCGTTCATATCCCGCCGCCGATTACGACCCGGGCGCAATGCTGAAGATCACTGATTGGGGCGGGAAAGTTCGCGGGGAGATCAAGCAGGTCGAGCACACGTATTCCGTCGTCGGGCTGATGAACGAGCACCAGCTCGCGATCAGCGAGACGACGTTCGACGGGCGGCTCGAGCTTCAGAATAAAGCCGGGATGCTGCACTATTGGGATCTGATGCGGCTGGCGCTTAAGAGAGCCAGAACAGCTCGCGAGGCGATCGACGTGATGACCGGGTTGGTGGATGAATATGGTTATCGGTCCACGGGCGAGTCGATTTCGATCGGCGACACGAAGGAAGCCTGGATAATGGAGATCATCGGGCCGGGGCCGGGCGGCAAGGGGGCGCAATGGGTCGCCGTGCGGATTCCCGACGGGTACATCTCGTGTCACGCCAACAAGGCGCGGATCGGAGAGTTTCCGCTGAACGATCCGGAGAATTGTCTTTACTCGTCAAATGTGATCGATTTCGCGATCGAGAAGGGATTTTACGACCCGGCGTCTGGCAAGCCGTTTCGTTATTGCGACGCGTATTGCCCGCCGACGCCGAAGAACCAGCGGTACGCGAGCACGCGTGTTTGGAGTTTTTTCAGGCGGGCGGCGCCGTCGCGGAATTTTTCGCCGGACTTTCACCGCGGCGTGGAGGGGGCCGAGCCTTATCCGTTGTGGATCAAGCCGGACGAGAAGCTTTCGCTGGCGGACGTGTTCGCGTTAATGCGCGATCATTATGAGGGAACGGACTTCGACATGACGAAGGGGATCGACGCGGGACCGCACGGAACGCCGAATCGCTGGCGGCCGATTCATTGGAAGGTGGACGACGTCGAGTACGCGTGGGATCGTCCCATCTCGACGCAGCAGACCGGCTTCAGCTTCGTGTCGCAATCGCGCGGATGGATGCCGGATCCGGTCGGCGGCTTGTATTGGTACGGCTTGGACGATACGTATCTGAGTTGTTACATCCCGCTGTATTGCTGCATCGACGATTTGCCGCCGTCGTATTGCGTCGGCGGGTTGAATGCGTTCAGTTGGGATTCGGCTTGGTGGGTGTTCAATTTTGCGGCTAACTACGCGAACGTGCGTTACGACGACATGAGTCGCGACATTGTCGCCGTCCGTGACGAGATCGAGGGGCAATTTATGGCGTTGCAGCCGGCGATCGAGGCGACGGCGGTTTCGCTGCACGAAAACAATCCTGAATTGATGGTTCGCTATTTGACCGATTATTGCGTGACGCACGGCGAATTGACGGTAAAACGCTATCGCGAACTCGGCGAGTATTTGATTCAGCGCTATAACGACGGCTACGTGCAGGACGAGAACGGTCGGCCGCAAGAGCGGGGTTATACCGACGCCTGGCTGCGGCGGGTGTTAGCGGAGCGGGCGGAGCAATTCAAATTGCCCGAGAAGGACGAGGACACCCCGGAGTCGCGCTTGATCGATTGATCGGGCAAGCGGGGCGCATGCGTCTTCAGCGATCGTACACTAAGCCGCGCTGACGCTCATGCCACGTTCGATTCCATGGATTACACGGAAAGCTCGGGCATCCGGACTTCCAGTGAAACCATGCGCGTTATCTTCCGAAACCGTAGTCGCTCAACAGGATGGCCAAGTCAGCCAGGTCGATGCAGCCGCTGGAGTCGAAATCAACGGCGGGGTTGAAACCCGGATCCTCGATGCAGAGGCCATACACGGCGAGCAACGCAGCCAAGTCGGAGAGGTCTATGTCGCCGTCGTCATCGGCGTCGCCGGACATCACGCAGCCGACATCGAACACGCAGACGGCGCCAGCCTGATCACTGCCCGAATGATCTTTCACATAATTGCCAGCAACAACCGTGTCGCCTTGCAAGGCGACAGAGCATCCGATGGCTTCACCTCCGGACGCATCGGAAGCGATCAACTTCATCTGTTCGACCCAATAGCCGGCCGAGCGGACGAAAACATAAGCCGAACCGGCGTTGACGCCGGCGGCGTGATCGTCGGCACACGCCCCGATGACAATCGTTCCGCCGTCGATTGTCACTGAAGAACCGAAGAGATCATATGCCGCGCCGTCTGAAGCTGTAAGCTTGGCTTCTTCAGTCCAGACATCGCCGGCGCGCTCAAAGACGTAGGCTGAACCGGCGACGACGCCGGAGTCAAGCTGGTCCATCATGGCTCCAAAGACAGCCATATCACCATGCAAGACGAGGCTGCGACCGAAACAATCATTGGACGCCGCATCGGAAGCGGTCAGTTTGGCCTGCTGGGTCCACACGTCGCCCGCGCGAACGTACACATACACCGAGCCGGCGTTGGTACTGCCCGTGTGGTCGTCGCCCAACGCCGTAACCAAGGCCGTATCGCCGTCGAGTGCAACCGAGTAGCCGAAATTGTCGCCTAAATCCGGATCCGACGCGATCAGCTTGGCCTGTTCTGTCCAGACGCCGCCGGAGCGGACAAAGACATACGCCGCGCCCGGGTCATAAGTGCTCGAATGGTCATTTCCCCAGGCGCCGACCAGCAGGGTGTCGCCGCTGATGTCGACCGCGCAGCCAAACCAGTCTTCAATCGCCGTGTCTGAAGCGGTTAACCTGGCTTGTTCGGTCCAGACGCCGCCGGAGCGCATGAAGACGTAGGCCGCGCCGGTTTGGTCGTCGGCCTGCACGCCCACGACGGCCGTGTCGCCGTCAATGGCCACGGCGTCGCCGAAAGCCTCGTTCGGGTCGGCGTCGGAGGCGCTGAGCTTGGCCTGCTGTTCCCAGATTTCTCCATTGTGAACGAAAACGTAGGCGGCGCCGGCGTTATTCCCGCCCGCGTCGTCGCCCGGGGCGCCGGCGATCACGGAGTCGCCGCTGATAGCAACGGTTCGGCCGAGATAGTCGTCGGGATCCGGGTCTTCAGAGATCAATTGGGCCAATTCGATCGGGGCGTCGCAGCAGTCGCAAACGTCACCGACGCCGTCTTCGTCAGCATCTTCCTGGCCGGGGTTGTAGGCGTCGCAGCAATTGTCGCAAGCGTCGCCGACGCCGTCTTCGTCGTCGTCCTCCTGGCCGGGATTATGCGTATCGGGGCAGTTGTCCTCGCCGTCGAGGACGCCGTCGCCGTCGCCGTCGACCAGGTTGAAGACGTAGGCCGCGCCGGCGCTGTAATCGTCGCCGTGGTAGGCGCCGGGCGCGCCGATGATCGGGGTATCGCCATATAGTGCAACGCTATGGCCGAACTCGGCATACCAGTACCAGTCGCTCGCGATCAGTTTTCTGCTCTCGGTCCAGACAGAGCCGGCACGCTCGAACACATACGCCGAACCGGCGTACAATTGATCGTCCAGGTCGTCCATATGAGCGCCGATCAGCGCGACGTCTCCCTCCAAGGCTACTGAGTAGCCGAATTCATCGTCAGCGGCCGCGTCCGATGCGAACAGATTTGCTTGCCAGGTCCAGACGCCCGCGGAGCGGACAAACACGCTCGCGGAGCCGGCGTCGGCGCCGCCGGCGTGGTTGTCCTGACTGGAACCGATCAGGAGGGTATCGTCATCGACGTCAACGGAAATGCCGAACCGTCCGTCGACGATAGCATCCCAGCAGTTCAGCTTGACCTGCTGCGTCCAATTTGAGCCGGCGCCGACGAAGATTGAGATGGCGCCGTCGCCGAGGTTGTCGCCGAAAGCACCGACGGCGATAGTGTCGTCGTCAATGGCCACGGAACAACCGAAAACATCGTTGTCATCGAAGTCCGCATCGATCAACTGGGCGCGCTGGGTCCAGGTGGATCCGGAGCGCGTGAAGACGTAGACCGAGCCGGCGTACCAGGCGCCGTCGTGGGAGTCCCAGCCGGCGCCGACCACGATCGTGTCGCCGTCGATGGCCACGGAATACCCGAACCAGTCCAACATGGCCGCGTCCGAGGCGACGAGCTTGGCCTGTTGGGTCCAGACTTCGCCCGAGCGAACGAACACGTAAGCGGCGCCGCGTTCGTGGTTTTCCTGCGAGGCGCCGACGACGATGGTGTCGCCGTCGACGGCGACGGCGTCACCGAACCAGTCGTCGTCCTCCGCGTCGGACGCGGTCAGCTTAGCCTGTTGGCTCCAGGCGCCGCCGCTGTAGACGAAGACGTAGGCGGCGCCGGCGTCTTCACCGCCGGCGTGGTCGTCGTAGGGCGCTCCGGCGACCGCGACGTCGCCGCAAATGTCGACCGAATAACCGAGCTCGTCGTGCGTCGCCGCGTCAGATGCGACCAGTTTGGACAATTCGCGCGAACCAGCGTTAAGGGGGATCGCCACGCTACCTATAATTACTAGAATTGCCGCGCATTTAACCAGAATTTTGTTATTTTCGCTGGACATGGTTTCTTCTCTCCATCACGAAGTGTTTGCTCATTCGCCCAGTAGACGACACGTCGCCGGCCCATTCGAAGCAAAGGGCGCGATCAGCAGGCCGCCTATTATATATCAATTGCATGCCCAGGAGGAGGGTCGTTTTAATCCCAGGTGTTTATTTCTCGTCCATCGCCTGCCGCGGGCGGATATCCGGCCTTAGCTTGCCTGGATTAAACCGGGGGAGCATTTTTGATCATCTGGCCGTGTTGTTGTCCGTATGCGACGATTAGTGTCCGCCGCGGTGGACCGCGCCGGACTAGGCGCTAGCGTTCGCACTCGACTTTCCATTCGCGCAAGACGTTATCCCGGTCAAAAATCAGCAGGACGTCGTCGTAGCGCGATTTGACTTCGCCGACGGAGATGAAATAAGCGAAGCCGACGGAGCGCGAGCCCTTGGAGAAGCGCCAGTTGTAGGCGTAGCCTTCTTCTAGCGGCAATTGCTTGTGCGGCATGCCCCATTCGCGTACGAAGGCGTCGGCCTTCTCGGCGCCGACGGCCGGGCTAAGTCGTTCGGCGTAGCGCGTCCAGGCTTTCTTCTCGGCTTTGCCGGCGCAGCCGCCGGAGGCGGTCAGCGCGGCGACGGCGATGATTATTAATAGAGCGGCTGGTCGTGCGATGATAAATCCTCCTTTTGCGTCGGCCCCCCGAGGCTTACGCCCAGCAATGGAATTGTAGCGGTTCGAGCCGAGTCTGACGAAGAAAATTTAGAACGCTTAACCGAGGGCGCGACCATTCTTCACGGGACTACCGCGCGATAGGATTGGTTTGGGCCCTTGCTTGCGCTGCGGGTTCGGATTGGTTTGGGCCCTTGCTTGCGCTTCGGGTTCGGATTGGTTTGGGCCCTTGCTTGCGCTGCGGGTTCGGATTGGTTGGTCGCGCGCTGCTTGATAGAGTCACGCCCTCACCAGGGGAGTTTAGCCGTGTACGCGGCGGCGGGCTTTGATTTCCTCGATGAAACGATCGCCGAATTGGCGGAGCTTGGTTTTGCCGACGCCGTGAACGGCGAGGAATTCTTCGCGCGTGGTCGGGCGGCGTCGTGCCATGTCGCGCAGGGCGGCGTCGTTGAAGATGACGTAGGGCGGAACGCCGCGCTCCTCGGCGAGCTCGCGGCGCAGCTTGCGTAGGGCTTCGAAGAGGGATTCATCGACGCCTTCCCACGACTCGGCGGCGGCGCGCGTGGCGGCACGGACCTGCTTAGCGGTTTGCATCAGCTTGACTTCGCGCTCGCCGCGCATGACTTCCCACGAGGTTTGCGTGAGTTTCAACAACGGACGGTCGCCGGGCGTGCGTTGAAGCAGGCCCTGATCGACGAGTTGGTAGACCCAGTTGACGAGCGTTTTTTTGGGCACGTCGCGCAGCAGGCCGTGGGTGCTTAAATGGTCGTGTCCGAAGCTTTGGATCAGGTCGGTTTCGCCGCCGCGCAGCACCTCGACGACGTGGGTGACGCCGAAGCGTTGCTCGACGCGCGCGACGCACGAGAGGATTTTCTGGGCGTTGACCGTGGCGTCCTCGACGCCCTCGATTTCGTCGAGGCAGAAATCGCAGGCTTCACAATTGCTTTCCAGGTATTTCTGGCCGAAGTACTCGGACAAGGCGCGATGGCGGCATTGCGGCGCCGCGCAGAGTCTTCGCATTTGATCGAGCAATTCTTTTTGAGCTTCGATGAAATGCGGCGGGGCTTCGGCCTCTTCGGCGCTTTTTTCGATCAGCGATTCCCAGCGCAATACGTCGGCGACCGAGTAGAACAACACGCATTCGGCTTCCAGGCCGTCGCGGCCGGCGCGGCCGGTTTCCTGCTGATAGTGTTCGACAGATTTGGGGATCGTCGCGTGGACGACGCAACGCACATTGCCGCGGTCGATACCCATGCCGAAGGCGACGGTGGCCGCGACAACGTCCAGTCTTTCGTTGGCGAAGGCTTCCTGCGTTTTGCGGCGTTGAGCGGGAGTCATGCCGGCGTGATAGGCGGCGGCCTTGAAGCCGGCCTGGGTTAGAGCCGCGGCCATCTGTTCCGTGTTTTTGCGGCTGAGGCAATAGACGATGGCGCCCTGGTTCTTATGTTTTTTCAGAACTTGTGCCGTTTGTGAGTACAGATCGAGACGCGGCAAAATGCGATACGTCAGGTTCGGGCGGTCGAACGTGCCGACGATCATCTCGGCCTCGGGCAAGTGCAGTTGGGCGGCAATGTCCACGCGTACGCGATCGGTCGCCGTGGCGGTGTAGGCGTGGATGCTGGCGTACGGGAAACTCTGTTTGAGGTCGGCCAGTCGGCGATATTCGGGGCGGAAATCGTGACCCCAATGGCTGATGCAGTGGGCCTCATCGACGGCGAAGGCGCGGACCTTGATTTGTCTCAGCAACGACAGGAACGACGGCGTCAACACGCGCTCGGGCGATACGAAGACCAGGCGGTGCTCGCCGTTGAGGATTTCCGCCGTGGTGCGCTCCCACTCGTCGCGGGACTTGTTGCTGTGGAGGGCCGCGGCGGGATAGCCGCAGGCGCGCAAGCCGTCGACCTGGTCCTTCATGAGCGAGATCAGCGGCGAGATGACGACGTCGGTGGTGTCTCGCAGCAGCGGCGGGACCTGGTAGCAGAGCGATTTGCCGCCGCCGGTGGGCAGTACGACGACCGAATCGCGATGTTCGAGTTCGGCTCGGATGGCGTGTTCCTGGAGGGGGCGCAACGTGTCGTAGCCCCAGTATTCGCGCACGGGGGCGAGGATGTCTTCGATTGCGTGCGAGGATTGTTTTGGTTTGGTCGCCATGCGGCGAGTTTAGCGAAATCGACGGCGGCGGGCTAGAAAACAGGGGCCGCCGTGCGGATCGTTTTGTTAGTCGATAGTTCAAAATGGTCCGCGGGGCGGACCCTACAGTTCCGTATCGAGCACTTCGTTGAGGCTGCCGCTGCGGAAGCCGCGGAGGTCGAGCGTGACGTATTTGAAGCCGAGTTCGCGAAGCCGGGCGTCGACCCGATCGCGGAATTCGGCGTTCTGGAAACGGGTGATCTGCTCGGGGGACGTCTCGATGCGCGCCAGGGCGCCATGATGTCGCACGCGGCATTCGCGAAAGCCGTGTTCTCGCAGGAACGTTTCGGCGTCATCGATTCGGCGGAGTTTTTCGGGCGTTACAGGCTCGCCGTACGGCACGCGCGAGGAGAGGCAGGGCGACGCGGGCTTGTCGTGGATCGAGAGGTTCAGCTCGGCGGCGATCTCGCGCAGCTCGGCCTTGGAGACGCCGCACTCCGCCAGCGGCGCCCTCACGCCGTGCTCGTCGGCGGCTTTGCGGCCCGGACGGAAATCGTGCCGGTCGTCGGCGTTGGCGCCGCTTATCACGGTTTGGAATCCGCGTTCGGCGGCCAGCTTCTTGATGCGGGAGAACATCTCCGTCTTGCAGAAGTAGCAACGCTCTGATGAGTTGGCGATATAGCGGGGATCGTCGAATTCGCACGTATCCACGAACTGGATACTAACGCTGATTTCGTCCGTCAGCGTCGCGGCGGACGTCAGTTCGGCGACGGGGACGCTGGGGCTGCGCCCCATAACGGCCAGCACGTTGTCGGCGCCCAGCACGTCGGTCGCGACCTTCAGCAACAGCGTGCTGTCCACGCCGGCGGAAAACGCCACGGCGACGGATTCCAATTTGCTCAGGCAGCCCTTGAGGGCGGCGTATTTTCGTGCGGTTTCTGCTTTCATGATTTACGCTTTGCGGCGACCGACGCCCGCGGCGGGCGCGTTTGTTCATATTATATGCGTTCGACTCGTGCGGGGGCCGATTTATGTCATAGTTTTCCGAGGCGGGCGGCGCCCGCCATAAATGCCCGCTCGCTTGCGCTCGGGGCTCTGATTGTTCGAGCGGTGCGGAGGCGGTTTCAGGTCAGGTCGCTCAATTGTTCGGGGCTGGGCGGTTCGTGCGGGGCGAGCCAGGCGCGGAGGGCTAACTCGAGTTCCGGTTTCAGTCCCATGATGGATTCGCACTGCTCGCCGTCGGATACGACCATGATCCACTGTTTTCTCCACAGCCGGTAGAGCATGACGAACGACGTGGTGCGCTGAAATACTTTCAATCGCCAGGTCTTTTTGAACCAGCCGCTTTTGCGCATCAGTAAACCGCCGGGCAGGGCGAGGAATTGTCTGTTTGACAGCCAGGATTGATCGGCTGGGACGAGCATGAAGGCGAGCAAGGCCAGCGTCCAGAATATGAGTTCAGGTCTGAATCGGCGTTCCGCGATGGATTGAATGACGCGGGCCAGCCAGTTCAGCAGGAAGATGCTGAAAAAAATCAAGCCGCCCTTGAGTATTAAGTTTCGCCGCACGCCGCGCGGGGAATCTTTCGGGGCCGGCAGGTCGGCGGCTTGATCAAGTTCGTCGGGATTCATGCCGTCCAGGTCGGACAATTCATCCAGGCGTCTGGCTTCGAATCTAAAGGGGATAGGCGTCAGCGGCGAGAGTTTATCTTTGGGGCCGATACGGACGGCGACGCCCCAGGGTTTATCTCGGGCGAGCTGTTCCACGGCCAGCTTCATCAGTTTCTTGGGCGCCATGACGCGGGCGCCGGGCAGGATTCGCGTGATTTTCTCAGCTAGCGAAAGTTCGGCGAGGTTTTTCAGGGTTTCGACCGTACGCCGTTGCTTGCGTCTGGCTGTGCTTAGCACCATAGCCATGACAATACAGGCCTGGGCCGCCAGTGCAAAACACAGCACTATTAGAGCCAACGGACGCGGCGATACGACATTTAGGATTACGACGGCCGAAATTACGGCGAGAATCATGCAAAAGATGGTCAAGATGACGATCGTTCCGATTGACGTGAGGTCTTGTGGAAACGGAACATCGATGACGCGCCCGGCTCGGTCCGGGGAATCAGCCGGCTGGGGAGCGGCTGCGTCGGATTGAATCGGCGTTGGATCGGTCATTTTTCACCGTCAGTATATGCGATGTTCGTTGAGCGTGCGTCTCAGCGAAAACTAATGAGCGCTCGGCATATCGCTGGCCGTACGCTAACGCGGCATTTCCGATCTTCGACGGCGGGCGAGGCGCCCGCCGCTACATTCGCCGGGCACGAAGACCCTGCGTCACACAGGCGCGGCGGCGCCGTTAGGGCTTGATGCCGGTCGAGGTGCTCAGGCCGGTGAAGCGGCGTGAGCCGAGGGTCCATTCGGGGATGCCCTCGGGCCAGAGGGAGACGGAAATCTTGAAATCGTCGAAAACCTCGTCGACTTCGAAGTTGACGGCGATGTACCAGCGCGGCAGTTTGCGAATGTATGAGATGGCGACTTCACCCAGTTCGCCGCGATCGATGTCGTGCCAGATTCGGAAGGCGGTGATGTGCTTTTCGTTCAGGCGGTAGTTGAATCCGCCGCCGATCAGGTTGAGATCGACGTCGCCGGCGTAGCGCCAACCGAAGATATAAGCCAGCCGGGGCAACCGCTCGATCGAGGCGGAGACGTTGTGGCGGTCGAAGCTCCAGTCGTTGACGTCCACGTTGAAATCATAGAGCAGGCTGGTGGTGTCGCTCATGCGATAGATCATGTCGCCGGCGATGTAGTTCCGAGTGCGGCTGTCCTCCGGGCGGATCCAGTTGGCGTAGCCGTTGGATTGTTCGTTCTGTTGATTGCCGAAGAAGCCGGCCTCGAGATTAAACGTGAGCAGATCGACGGTGCGTTCATGATCGTCGCCGCCGCGCTTGGTCTGCCAGGTTTGTCGCACGCCGGCGGCGAAGCCGTAGAAATCGTCGACGGTTTCGACGCCTTCATCGAAGGGCGTAATGTATTCGCTGCGCGTATTGCTGTGCGCCCACCAGGCCAAAAAGTGCGGCTGGATGACGTGGCGTATGCGGTCGATGTCGAACAGTTCCGAATGGATCTCGTCGTAGACCTTGGCCAGGTAGCCGCTGCCGCGTATGCCGTATACGCCCAGCCCGCGCCAGAGCGAACCGTCGCCGAGCGGTTGTCCGTCCCAGAAGCCGCCGCGCCCGGTCGCGAACGGGACGAGATTAAATCCGGGCAGCTTAATCGGCGCCTCGGCTTCCTGTCGAAGATCCATGCGCAGCGTCGTATCCGACACGCCGTTGTTGTTGAAGCGGCGTTTGTCGAAGAAACGGCGGTCGTCGGGGCGATAGCGGACGGCGCCGCCGCGCGATTCGTGGTACAGCACGACCGGGTCGATCCAGGTGTCTCCGATGCGGCGGTAGGTCAGGTCGGGCAGGTGCTCGGTCTGAGTGACGAAATCGAGCAGGCGCCAGTTGGCGAGCAGCGTGACGGCCTCGGTATCGCGGGCGCGTTTGAGGTAGACGAGCGTTTCTTGTTCCTTGCCCTCGAACCACTCGGATTTTTCGTATTCCTCGAGATAGCCGGGATCGCTGGCGTATGAGATTTCGTGCGTTAGTTCCCAGTCGTTCGGCAAGTAGTGGCGGTGCCGCCAGAGGACGCGGCCGCGATTTTTAGTGTCGGGCGTGTTGTCGCGCAGCGGTCCAAGGTTGTCCTCGCCGTCATCGTGAATGTAGTAGGTGCGGGACAAGCCGAAATAATTTTCGCGTTCGTAGTCGGCGTTGACGCCGACGCCGGGACCGCGGCGCGAGAGATAATCGAGCTCTAAGGTCGCGTCGAAGCCCTTGGGTTTTGGGGCGCCGAGCAGGTTGAACAGGTACCAGGTTGTTTCGAGTTCGAAGCCGTTGTCGTTGCTGTACCCGGTGCGGAAGCGGCGGATGAGCGTTTCGCTGGTTTTGAAATCGCCTTTGCTGTAGGGCCACCAGGCGACGGGCAGACCGCCGATGTTCAACGTGGAATTCTTCAGTTCATACGTGCCGGCGACGCCGGCCGCCGGCGATCCGGTCGCGGCGCGCGGCGTAGTGTCGCGGATGACGACCCTTTCGGCGCCGATGTGATAGTGCGGCGTGTAGAACTCGCTGGTGCTTACGCGAGCGTTCCTGGCGGAGAACTCTCTTTCCGATAATTGCCGAATTTCGTCGGCGCGAATATAAAGCGGGATGTTTCGGTCGGGGAGTTCGGCTCGAAAAACGGCGTCGAGAATCACCGCTTTGTTCCGCTCGAAATCGTAATATAACCGGCTGGCGCGCACGAAACGATCGCCCAGCGAGAGCATCACGTCGCCTTCGAGATAAACGCCGCGAATCTTCCGGGAAAGGTCTATTTCTCCGCCGAGCGGCGGCGCGGCGAGCGTCTGATTGGCCCTCGCTGGCGCTTCGGGTTCGGATTGGGGGGCCCTCGCTGGCGCTTCGGGTTCTGATTCGTCAACACCCAGGATAGACGACATAACGTCGGCGGACGGGAAAATCACGGCGATGTCGGCGATGATTTCCAGCGCCGGAGATTCGGTCCCGCCGACTTGCGAGAAATATACGCCCCCGCTCGCCACCTGCACGACCTCGCCGTCGGTCGTGGTCGACGACTCCACGTTCTTCAAGGAGTAATAGACCGTGCGGGAAGGCCGGCGCGGGCGTCCGTCGTCCTCGGGCCGCGTCACCTCGACTCCCGGCGGCGATTCCTCAATCTCGACGTAGTCGATTTCCTCCGCGCGTTTCACGCGCGCCGCCGCGGCGGATTGATACAGCAGGGATTCGGCGCCCGCCTCGGGCGAATGCGCGTCGTGGCGTTTAATGATCCGCCCGTATGTTCTCAGATTGCTTACGAGCAGCGCGCTGTCGCCGATGACCGTGCCGGCGACTTCGCTGATTTCGGCGGAGCCGGACAGATACGCCGTCAACTCGTAATATTTGCGGTTGTCTTCGTCGCGTTGGGGCTTGATCCAGATGACGGCGTCGTTGGACGCCAAGCGTCGTCGACCCATTTCCATCCGAAATCCGCCGGTGAACATCAGCACGATTTCGCCGTCGTCCGTGCGCCACTGACGAGCGTGTCGTGCTTGCATCTCGATATCGCGGCTGCTGACGGCGTCGGGCAGCAACGGGCCGTCGTCCTGATGGAGGACGCTGGGCGGGCTGGGCGCGAGTCCCATACAGGCGATCAGCACGACCAACCAGATCACGCGCGTCGTGCCGCGCGGTACCCGCCGCTCGCGGTTCGGGCTGTAATGGAGATAATCCATGGACGATCGCACCGGCATCAGGGCTCATTCTGGATTTACGTTACCGCGCTCGAATGTTCGCCATTATCGGGCAGACGTCTTGCCGGTCAATGGCGCGGGGGGACGGATGTGGTAAGATGGGCGCTTCGTTTCTCGCGAAGCGCGGGGCCTCGGGTTTGTGTCCGCGAGGCGATTCGCCCGTCGAGCAGCGTTGTATCGGCACGAGCGATTGATTAACTGTTAGAGGTTGAATGTGTCATCGATACGTCATCATTGCGGTCTTTTCGGCATAGTAAACCATCCCGACGCGGCTGAACTGACCTATCTGGGTTTGTACGCCCAGCAACATCGCGGCCAGGAGTCGGCGGGCATTTGCACCGCCGGCGGACAGAACGTCCAGCGCGTGGCTGGCGTGGGCTTGGTCACCGACGCGATTAAGCAGGCCGAGCTTCAAAAAATTAAAAACTCGATGGCGATCGGGCACGTGCGTTATTCGACCACCGGTTCGTGCAGCGAATCGAACGTGCAACCCCTGTGGGTCAGCGCGGCCATCGGAGAGGCCGCCGTTTGTCATAACGGCAATTTGGTGAACGCAGTCGCGCTGCGCAAGGAATACGAGCGGCGCGGACATATTTTTACAACGACGACCGATTCGGAGGTGATCCTGCACATGCTCGCGGATCTGGAATATCGCGAGCAGGCCGATCCGCTGGCCTCCGTCCTGCGACACGTCAGCGGCTCCTATTGCATATTGTTGATTTATCCGGACCGCATCGAGGCGGCTCGCGATCCGTCGGGCAACCGGCCCCTGTGTCTGGGGCGCATCGGCGAGTCGTGGGCGGTCGCCAGCGAAACCAACGCGCTCGACCTGGTCAACGCGGAATACATCCGCGACGTCGAACCCGGCGAGATCGTGACCCTGACCCGCCGCGGCATTAACTCGCGTCATTTCGTCGAACGACAGCGTTGCAAGCCGGCGTACTGTATTTTCGAGCTGATTTACTTCGCCGACCCGTCCAGCCAGGTTTTCGAGGAGAGCGTCTACTTGGTCCGGCGGAGCATGGGCGCCGCCTTGGCGCGCGAGGCCCCGGCCGACGCCGACCTTGTGATCCCCGTGCCGAATTGCGCCCGCTGCGCCGCGATCGGTTATCACGAACAATCGGGCATTCCGCTCGGGCGCGGCTTTACCACGAACCACTATGTCGGGCGCTCCTTCATTCAGCCCACGCAGACTATTCGCGATCTGACCGTGCGGTTGAAACTCAATCCGATACGCGGCAGCGTCGAAGGCAAGCGCCTGATCGTGGTGGAGGATTCCGTCGTCCGCGGCACCACCACGCGGGGCAAGATGCAATCGCTGCGCAAGGCCGGGGCGAAGGAGATTCACCTGCGCGTCGCCAGCCCGCCGATTCGACATCCCTGCTACCATGGCATCGATTTCCCGCGACGCGAGGAACTGATCGCCAACGAACGCGAGGTGGAGGAAATCCGGGCGTATCTCGGCGCGGATTCGTTGGCCTATCTGTCGTTGGAGGGCATGTTGGCCTGCGTGCGGGATCAGGGCCACCATTGCACGGCTTGTTTCACCGGCGAATATCGAATTCCGATCGACGACGCCTTTCAGAAAAACGTTTTCGAACGCGACCAGTTGAAATTATTCGATTCGCGCGGGCGACCAGCACATGCGGATTCCTAGCGCGGCTACGCACGCGATCAAGCGACGAAGCAACAACGTAACGAAGTAACAAGCCGGCCGCCGGATGACGCTTGGGGTGCTGATTGATTGCCGTACGCGCATCCTAGCCGCCCGCGGCCGTGTTTTTCCGCGACTTTCATGCGGAGCTGGAGTTTTATGCTGCCTGCGGGAGCATGGCGAACGTCCGATATCCTTGGTTCGCTCTTATTCGCGGTTGCATCCGCGACCCCGCATCGGTTAGTCTTGAATCAGGAGGGAGTCGGTTCGATTCCCAGGATAACGCCTATTTCCAGCTTATCGCGCTTCATTCGGGAAGCGCGAGAGAGCGTACGGATTGGCGCCCTCCGCGTGGGAGCTAACTTTTCAAGTCTATCGCATTGACGAAGAAGGAGAATTTGATGAGCTGTGCCAGTTCGGCTAAGGGGGCGTGTGGTTGGTCTGCGCTGATTGCAATTATGGCGGCGGGGTGGCTGAATGTCGCCGCGATTCGTGCGGACGAGAACGAACCCGCCCAAAATCAAGCTCGCCAAGTCGCGGCTCAAAAAGGGCTCGTCATCCGCTCCGAATCGGATACGCGCGTGATCGAATTCCAGCATTTCGTGAACGGGGTTCCGCGATATTACATCACGGCTAACATCGACGCCGCCGACAGCATTTCCGCCGACGAGTGTTGGCCGGGCGGATCATCCGGGCACAATCTGTCCGGTTCCGGAGTGACGCTCGGCGTCTGGGACGGCGGCGGCGTGCGCATGTCGCACCAGGAGTTCGGCGGGCGCGTCTCGAACGGCGACGGCTGGTCGAGCACGCACTGGCATTCGACGCACGTCGGTGGAACCATGATCGCCGCCGGCGTTTTTCCGGGCGGCTCCGGATATCCTGCCGGACAGTCGAAAGGCATGTCATACGCGGCGGATCTGGTTTCGTACGAATGGACCGACGACGACTACGAAATGGACGCCGCCGCCGGCGCGGGGCTGCGCGTCTCAAACCATTCTTACGGCTTCGTCACCGGCTGGGTATACGATAATTTTGGAGCGGGCACGGACTGGTACTGGTTCGGCGACGCCGACGTCAGCACCGTCGAGGACTATTATTTCGGCTTCTACAGCTATCAGTCCGAGAATTGGGACCAAGTCGCCTTCGATAATCCACGCTATCTGTTCGCCACATCCGCCGGAAACGACCGCAACGAAGGTCCGTCTTCCGGAACAGGGCACTGGTACTGGCATAACGGCGACTGGACCTGGAGCTACACGTCGCGCAACATTGACGGCAACGGCGGCTACGACAGCGTCAGTCACCAAGCCGTGTCCAAGAACGGCTTGGCGGTCGGCGCCATAGACGACGTAATCGGCGGATACTCGAGCCCCGGCGGCGTCGGCATGACATCTTTCTCATGCTGGGGACCGACCGACGACGGCCGCATTAAGCCCGACATCTGCGGCAACGGTTACGAACTCGTCTCGGCGTCTGATTCCTCCAACTCGGCCTACGCGTTAGCGAGCGGCACTTCCATGGCTTCGCCGAACGTCAGCGGGGCTTTGGGGTTGTTGATCGAGAAATGGCGCGACACGCATTCCGGCGATCCGGACATGCGCGCGGCCACGCTAAAAGGTTTGATCTTGCATACGGCCGACGAGTGCGGTTCGGCCGACGGTCCGGATTATCGGTACGGTTGGGGCTTGATGAACACGCCCAGAGCCGCCGACGTGATTGAGGCCGACGACGCCCAACCGCTGGTCATGACCGAACATGTCATCACGAACGGGCAGACCATCGAGCTTTACGCGACCACCGACGGTTCGAGCGAACTGCGCGCGACGATCTGCTGGACCGATCCGCCCGGCAGCGAGCCTTCGCCCAGCGTCGATCCGACGACTTTGATGTTGGTGAACGATCTGGATTTGCGCATCGTCAGGGAATCGCCTTCTGCGACGTTCAATCCGTGGGTATTGAATCCATCGAGTCCAACCGCGGCGGCGACGACCGGCGACAATTATCGCGACAACGTCGAGCAGGTTCTCGTGAACTCGCCCGGCTCGAACAACTACACTATACGCGTCACGCCCGACGGAACGCTCTCCGGCGGCAGTCAGGCGTTTTCGCTGATTATCACCGGCGCCTCCTCGCTCAGCGATTCACAGGGAGAGCAGTACACGCTGACGATCAACACCGTCGGCGGCGGCGACGTTACGCTGGATCCGCCCGGCGGCGTCTATAACGAAAACACTACCGTGGAATTAACCGCCGACGCCGACCCGGGTTGGGTGTTCGATCACTGGACCGGCGCTCTTTCCGGCTCCGACAATCCCGAAACGATCCTGATGGACGACGACAAATCCGTCACAGCGGTTTTCGTGGAAATCGACGATTGCAATGACAACGGCGTCGACGACGCCGAGGATATCGCCTCGGGCACGAGCCAGGATTGCAACAGCAACGGCGTACCGGACGAATGCGACGTGGCGGACATGACGAGCGAGGATTGCAACTCGAACGGCGTTCCCGACGAGTGCGAAATCGACATTTCTAACGGACTGGCCGGGGCGTACTACGACGACCAGGGATTCAGCGGCATGTTGCGAGGCCGAGTCGATTCAACGATCGACTTCGATTGGGGGACGGGCGGGCCGCTGCCGGGCTACGGCGACGACGATTACAGCGTTCGCTGGACAGGTTACGTGCTGACGCCCGGCGTATCCGGAACGTATACGTTCTACACGACCACGGACGACGGCGTGAGGCTTTGGATTGACGATCAGTTGATCATAAACCGCTGGATTGATCAGGCGCCGACCGAGTGGTCCGGCACGATCGCGCTCGAAGCAAACACGCCCTACTCGCTAGTGATGGAATATTACGAGAACGGCGGCGGCGCCGTGGCCGAACTTCGCTGGCTTCCGCCGGGAATGTCGAAGGTAATTATTCCCGCGGGCAATCTGCTGCCCGGACGCGATTGCAATCTCAACGATATTCCGGACGCGTGCGATCTCGCGAGCGGGTTCAGCGACGACGTCAACGATAACGG
>Ga0180434_10001130_pt1 | contig 38769 bp, 31 predicted proteins | sample SS_ome_7_FD_132453 | JGI IMG/M metagenome (GOLD analysis project Ga0180434, IMG submission 132453) | Hypersaline lake sediment archaeal communities from the Salton Sea, California, USA - SS_1_D_2 metaG | ecosystem: Environmental > Aquatic > Non-marine Saline and Alkaline > Hypersaline >... | reverse complement strand
GAAATGGTGAGAAGTGGAACGAAGAGGTGATAGGATTTTTCAAAGCTAAAAGCTATGGGTTCGTTCCGATGGACTGGAGTGCACCCGCTGTCATATTGATTTCACCACAAAGGCACGAATGCACCGAGAAAAGATCCTTTCTTTGTGTCATTGTGCCTTAGTTGTTTGTTGCTGGGATTCAGTGTGCCGGTGGAGGTGCGTTCTTGGGGTGAAGGCTATGGTTTTGTCTTGAGGGGCTATGTGTGATTGCAATCGATAGTGTTTGTTCGTAGCGACGGTGGGCGTTATGGGGTTTGGGGGGTGTGTTCGAGGGCGGTTAGAACGGCTTCGATGGCTTGGGGGATGGCGGATGTGACTTGGGGGGTGCAGGTCTCGCTGAAGGTGGTGACGTCGGCGGCTTCGATGGCGATCAGTAAGATGTTGTCGTTTGTGGGTAACGGGGCGCCGGCTTGTCGGCCGAGCGTGAGGGCGGTGGCGAGATTGGCGTCGTGGCTCGATGCACTGTGTTGTGTGGGTATGGCGTCCGGGGCGAGGTGGTGGATGGTCCCCGGCGCGGCGCCGGTGCGGATGGCATCCACGATGATCGCGCGATCGTAGCCGATCAACCTTTCCATGAGCTGCAAGCCGCCGGTGGACGCTTCATCGACTTCAATGTCGGGACGTTCGGTCCATTGCGTCCGGATTTTTTGGGCAACGTGTAGGCCGATGCTGTCGTCGGTCAGCAAAGGATTGCCTAGGCCGAGCACGAGCGTTTTCTTCGGGTTTTGTTGCTTCGTCATGAGGTTGTTGAAAACGCCATTAAGTGTTTTGTTGGAGCCGATCTATGATCGTGCCATCCGGTTTGCGAATCACGATTTCAAGCGGCATCTGGCCGGGCAAGTAGTGCGTCGCGCAGCCGAAGCAGGGATCGTATGCTCGAAAGGCCATCTCGACTTTGTTGAGTAGGTGTTCCCTGATGACCGTGCCTTTTGTGATGAGGGCTTTGGCGGCTTTGGCGATCGACATATTGATGGGGGCGTTGTTGTTGGTTGTGCCGACGATGAGGTTGACCTTGGTGATGATGCCGCGTTCGTCCGTTGCATAGTGATGCGTCAGTGTGCCGCGTGGGGCTTCGACGCATGCGACACCTTCCGTGGGGGTCTGCGTGGGGAGCACGCGGTATTCCTTGCCGGTAATCTCGGGATCGGTGGCTAACTCGACCCACCGCTCGGCGGCGTACAGTAGCTCCACCAGTCGAGCCCAGTGGGTTGCGAGGGTATGGTTGATGGGCTTGCCGCCTAGCGTATCGTACATGCGTTGATATTCGGCTTGGGCTAAGGGCGTGGCCATTCCGTCGGCAGCGTTGCATCGTGACAGTGGTGTGGCTTTGTAGACCCCTGAATCTTCACCGTCAACGAAGCCCTTCCAGCCGATCTGCTTGAGGTAGGGAAACTTCAAGTAGGACCAGGGCTCGACGTGTTCGGCCACATATTCGCGATAGTCGTTGCAGTTGTACTTGGCATGCTCGCTACCATCCGGGCTGGTGACGCGAACCATGCCGTCGTAGAAATTGGCTTTGTTGTTTTTGTCGACGAGTCCCATGTTGTAGGTTCGATGGACGTAGGCTTCGTGCATGATGAGATCGACGTAGCCTGTGTTGGCTAAAACGATGTCGTCGAAGATCTTGAGCGAGAACTGCGCGAATTCAATGGCTTCGCGTCCGCGTGCTTCGATTTCTTTGCGCTGCTCTTCGTTGATGCCTTTGCTGACGCCGCCGGGCAGGCCCCAGTTGGGATGGACGCGTCGGCCGCCGATCATCTTGATGAGATCGTGGCCGACCTTGCGCATGTTGATGACCTTGCCGGCAATGTCCATGCCGACCTTTTTGACGACGCCGAGAATGTTGCGTTCGGCGGGCGGTGCGTCCGGTCCGACCACAAAGTCCGGGCCGCCGAGTGCGTAAAAGTGCGTCGTGTGGTCGGTGGCGTAGAAGATGCTGTAGAACATCTCGCGGAGTTTCTTGGCAGTCGGCGGCGGATCGACGTGGAACACGGCATCCAGCGTTTTCGTGCCGGCGATGTGGTGCGCTTCAGGACAAACGCCACAGATACGGGACGTGAGGTTCGGCATGTCCTCGGCGGGGCGGCCGACGCAAAATCGTTCAAAGCCACGGAGTTCCGGGATTTGGAGATAGGCGTTGGCGACGTCGCCCTCGTCGTTCAGGAAGATGTCGATCTTGCCGTGTCCCTCGAGACGGGTGATCGGGTCGATCGAGATACGCTTCATGGTCCTTTACTCCTACTCATGATGATTGGGCATGTGTTACAGTTGGCCGTTCTCCGTATGCTTGCTCCGACGCAAGAGGCTTTTGGCCAAGCTGAAGCGATAGAACTGGCCGACGGGGTCCGGAATACCTTCCTTGATGATTTGCTCAATCTCTTTGGGGTCTTGCGAGTCGATGATCGAGGCTAACGCGGTCATCATTCGAGCGCCGAAGTCGCTCACACCGTTGTTGGGTCCGTAGCAGCCGATGCAGGGCGAATTGACCTGTGGGCAGAGGGCACCACAACCGGCGCGGGTGGCAATACCACAGCAGAGAATGCCCTGTTCCAAAAGGCAGGTTTCCTCGTCAGGTATCGTTTGCCACGTTCGCTTGAAGCTCTTGATCTTCTTCTCAGTTCGTGTGCGGGTGCATACATCACAAACGGTGGTGTTTTCGCCAATGACCGAGCCCGGCGGCGGCAGTTTATTTTCGAGGATGGCGACCAGGGCTTCCCAGATGCGTTCGGATTCCGGGGGGCAACCCGGGAGGAAGTAGTCCACGTTGACGGTCTGGCCCAGTGTCTTGAGTGTGTTATAGAACGTGGGCAGATGAAGCGTGCCCTCGGGGACCTTGGTCTTGGCCTGGGGTACAACGCCTTGGGTGTTGTCGTTGGACGGGCAATCGTGGTAGACCGTTTGGAAAATGTCTTCACGGTTGCTCATGTTGCCGAGACCGGGGATACAGCCTTCCTGTGCACAGGAGCCGAACGCGACCAGTACTTTTGACTTGGCGCGCAGCAACCTTGCCATGTATTCCTGTTCGCTGGTGCGAATCCCGCCATTGAACAAGCAGAGGTCGATTTCGTTGTCGGCGAGTTTCTCGATATCGCGCACCTTGCCGTCGGCTCCGCAGGGGAACAGGACAATATCGAATGCTTTATCGACTTCGAGTATCTTTTCGTGGATACCGAGAATCGAGATTTCGCAGCCGCCGCATGATGCAGCCCAGTAAATGGCCAGTTTCGCCTTCTGGTCGCTCATAGGGGCACCTCCATTGCTTCGGCGTGTTCTTCGGCCAATCGGTCCACCGCCGCCAGCGCGTCAGGGCATTCGTCCCAATTGCCCGGCCAGTGGAGCGGGCCCAGCTTGCGTACATCCTCAACCAGTTGCTCGATGGCTTCGGCGAGTTGTTGGCCTTCCGCCGCCGACGCCCACACGAGACGAAGCCGATGTTCTTCGATGCCGAGCTGTTGCAGCGTGTACTGAAGCATGGCATATCGCCGCATGGCTTTGTAGTTTTGTTCGATGTAGTGGCATTCGCCAGGATGGCAGCCGGCAATCAGTACGGCATCGGCACCAAGCGAGTAAGCTTTGAGCACAAAAGTCGGGTCTACCCGACCGCTGCACATCACCCGGATGATTCGCACATTGGCGGGGTACTTGGCCCGTGCTGAACCGGCGAGGTCGGCGGCCCGGTAGGAACACCAGTTACACAAGAAGCCGACGATTTTAGGTTCGAATACATCATCACTCATGTTCGCATCCTTCCGCTAGGTCGATATCGTTTTCGTATCTGTTGATACGGCCTGCCCATTGCCGTCCGCATCCCAAAGCAGGCCTTCGATTTCGGCGAAAATTTGGTTGTTGCTGAAATGGGCACCAGTAATGACTTGGGCTGGGCATGCTGCGACGCATGTTCCGCAGCCCTTGCATAAGGACTCGATGATGTGGCTGACTTTCTTGTCCTCCAGGTACTCGATCGCGTTGTAGGGGCAGAGATTGTTGCAAATTCGGCAACCGGAGCAGTTCTCTTCGTCAATGGTCGCGACGATGGGTTCAATTTGGACCGTGCCTTTGGTGATCATGCCGCCGACACGTGCTGCTGCAGCGGCGCCTTGGGCAACCGTGGCGGGAATATCTTTGGGGCCCTGGCATGTTCCGGCGACGAAGATGCCGTCCGTCATCGTCGCGACGGGGTCGAGTTTCGGATGCCGTTCCGTGAACCAACCGGCCATACTGCAGGAGATGCCGCATTTGAGTCCCATCTCTTTGGCGTCGTGTCGTGGTTCCAAGGCGCCCATGAGAACGACCATGTCCACGGGGATTCGGCGTTGTTTGCCGAGAAGCGTGTCCTCTGCCTGGACGATGAGCTTGCCTTCTTCGCCGGGGAGCCGGGCAGCGTCGGTTACTTCAGCGACCTTACCGCGAACGAAGATCATGCCTTCTTCGAGGAGCCGTTGATAGAACTCTTCGTATTCCTTCTGGTTGGAACGAATGTCGATGTAGAAGGAGTAGATCTTGGCGCTCGTTTTCTCCAACACCAAGTGGCCAAACTTGAGTGAAGCCATGCAACAGATGGCGGAGCAATACTTGTTGTAGTTTGCATCGCGACTTCCGACGCAATGCACGATGGCGATCGACTCGGGCTCTGTTTGGCCGTCGCGCATGACGATCTTGCCGTTGGTGGGGCCTGCGGCATTGCACATGCGCTCAAATTCGAGGCTGGTAAAGACATTGGCCAGATCATCGTAGCCATACTGTGGAATTTTCTTGCAATCAAACAAGTCCCAACCCGTCGCTAAGATGATATTGCCGACCTCGATTTCGATGATCTCGTCTTTCTGGTCGAAATCGACGGCTTCAGTCGGGCAGAGCTTTTCGCAGGCCCGGCATTTGCCGCGTTCAAACCAGATGCAGGAGTTGACATCAATGACGGGAATCTTGGGGACGGCTTGAGGGAATGGCATGTAGATCGCTTTGCGGTATCCGAACCCGGCTTCGAAATCCGCATCGAGTACTTTGCGTGGGCATTTTTCGACACAATCGCCACACCCGGTGCAGGCAACGTCGTTCACATAGCGAGCTTTTTTTCGGATTCGCGTTTTGAAATTGCCGACCGAGCCGGTTACCTCTTCCAGCTCGGCGTAGCTTAGCAGCGTAATATTCTCATGCTGACCAACTTCGGACATTTTCGGCGTCAATATACAGGCGGAGCAATCGAGCGTCGGGAATGTCTTATCAAACTGGGCCATGTGGCCGCCGATGCTCGGTTCGCGCTCGACGAGATAGACATGGTAACCGGCGTCGGCCAACTCCAGTGTTGCCTGGATGCCTGCGATCCCACCGCCGACGACCAAGGTATTCGGATTCACGGGGACCGAGCTGGCCTGCAGCGGCTCCTGCAGTTTGACCCGGCCAACGGCACCGGATACGAGGGCTTTAGCTTTGTCCGTGCCGATTTTCTTGTCCTTGGTGACCCAAGAAACGTGTTCGCGAATGTTGACCATCTGCAACAGATAGGGATTTAAGCCGGCATTGGCACAAGCCCGTCGGAAGGTTCTTTCGTGTAGATGAGGTGAGCATGCTGCCACGACGACGCGTGTCAGCTCGTGTTTTTTGATGTCTTCTTCGATCAGAGCCTGTCCGAGCGACGAACACATAAACTTATAGTCGCGCGCGACCACGACATCGCTCAGCGTGTTGCCGGCCCATTGAGCCACCTCTTCCACATCAACCGTGCCCGCAATATTACTGCCGCAGTGGCAAACGTAGACACCGACTCGTTCACTCATTCGTCTGCCTCCTCATGGGCTAGGCGATTCTTCGTCACAATCTTCTTCTCCCGCATCGCGGCCTTTCATGGCGAACCGGTCTAGCTATGCGTTGATTCTGAATCAGCCGGCGCAGAGACGGTCGTGGCCGTAGCGGATTCGTCCTGCAACGCTTCCTCGACCAGCTCGATAAGATCCTTCACTTGGAGCGTGTTTTCGTTTCCTGTCGTTTTGACGGCATCGCAATACATCGTCACATCTTTCGGGCAAGCGACGACGAAGTATTCAACGTTGGTCAAACCGATGGCCTCCCGAATTCTGTTTTCGCTGGGGCGTTCGGTCACGTTTTGCTCTTCCATCCAGATGCGTCCGCCCCCGGCACCGCAGCAGAGGGCTCTGTCGCGGTTGCGCGGCATTTCGACGATCTGACAACCAAGGGCTTTCAAGACACGCCGTGGCGGGTCGTACACGTTGTTGTACCGGCCTAAATAACAGGGATCGTGATAGGTCACGGTGTATCCGAGTTTTCGTTTGATGGGTAGTTGGCCGGCGGCAATGAGTTTGTCCAGCAATTCGGTGTAGTGATAGACGGCGGTGGCTTTACCGTTCAGCTCATACTCGTTTTTCAAGGTGTTGTACGTGTGCGGGTCGGTTGTGACGACTTGCTCATATTCGCATTTTTCCAGAGCGTTTTTGTTCTTTTGCCGAAGCAACTCAAAAAGACCATCTTCACCCACCCGCCGAACGTCGTTGCCCGCGTTACGTTCCGCATCGTAGAGCACGCCGAAATCCAGGCCCGCTTTTGTGAATACGCGGGCGGTCGCTTGGGTAATCTCGGTGAGCGTTGGGTTGTAGGATGCGTAATCGCCAAGGAACCACAGCGTCTGGGCGGGACTCTTGCGAATATCCTTGATTTTAGGATTAAACCCTTTGGTCCATAGCGCCCGTTGTCGCTCGGATTTACCGAAACTGTTGCCATAGCGACGTAGGTTATTGAGGGCCGACATCAATTCGTTACCTACGCGCTGCTGCGTCAACAAGAACCGGCGCATATCGACGATGGGCTGAACGTGTTCCACGAACAGCGGGCACTCCTGGTCGCAGGCGTAACACGTGGTGCAGGCCCAGAGGGTTTCGTCCGCGATGACGTCGCCGGTCAACGGCTTGTTCAGTGGGTTATGGACATCATTATTCGTACGGCCATTGCGGCGCAGCGCGGCGCCTCGTTCGTACAGGTGGTCCCGCAAGTCCATCATCAACAGCTTGGGCGAAAGCGGGGCTCCGCTGTTGTATGCCGGGCACACCTCCTGACATCGTCCGCACTCGCTGCAGGTATACCAATCCAGCATTTGCCGCCAGGTGAAGTTCTCGACTTTGCCCACGCCGGGTAGGCCGTCAAACGTCTGCGCAGGGCTGAGTTTCCCCGGCGGTTCGAGATTACGCAGAAAGACGGCCGGCAGGGATGTAATCACATGGAAATGTTTGCCGGCGGGGAGTAATGGGAGAAACACCAGGACAACGCCGAGGTGGATCCAGTAAAAGAGTTCCTTGAGCGTGTGCTGGGCATGTTCGCTCATTCCTTCGAACAGGCTTCCACACATTGCCGACACAGGTCGCCAACCGGCCATTGCTGATGGAGGTGCCTCGCCGAGGTTTTGCATGAGGCCGTTGGTGCACAACAAGCTAAACATAATGGTGAAGATAAACACGAGCACCAGCGAGCCTTCGAACTGATGGCTTTTCTTGTAGCGTTCGGGTTTGACGACAAGGCGATAGTAGAGGCCGTAAAGGACGCCCACGATGACCGCGACCGCGATCAGATCTTGAAACAGAAGAATGGGGCCGAAGGTACCCAGAACGGGGAGTACGAATTCCGGAAACAGGCCCTCCAAAATGCCTTGCAGGATGGTTGGGAACAGCAGCAAGAAACCCCAAAAGATGAAGAAGTGGGCAGTCCCTGTGTCTTTGAAACGGAACAAACGCGCTTGGCCGGCAAAGTAGACGAGCAGGGCTTTGATGCGTTCAAGCCAGTTTCCGAAGCAGTCCGCCTTTTGTCCCATCATCATGTGTGAGAAGCGGGGATAGACACGGATGCCAAACGCTACTAGCGAAGCCAGGAAAGCAAGTAATACCAAGATCGGTTTCGAGATCATAAAAACTTCTCACCTCTAGGCTTGCTTGAGTTTCTCGGTCAGTGCCGGGAGCAGCTCGACCGCATCCGCGGTGGTCCCGTAATGCGCGACGTCAAAAATCGGGGCCTTTTCGTCGGTGTTGATGGCGATCATGGTCTCGGCTTCGGGGATTCCTTCCAGGTGTTCGGGGGCGCCGCTGATCCCGACCGCCAGATAGAGCTTGGGCTTGACCATTTTTCCGGATTTTCCAACCATGCGTGGTGTGGGGAGCCAACCTTGGTCGACTACAGGCCGTGACCCTGAAACGACACCCCCAAGTACTGCTGCGAGCTTTTCAGCCAGTTCAATGTTGTCTTGGTTCTGAATACCCCGGCCGACCGAAACGAGAATGGATTCTTTGGTGATGTCCACATCGGTGACTTCGGGCTCGATGTATTGGTTGAATACCGTTCGTGCGCCGTCCACGGCGGGCGTGGCCAGGGCGTAAACAGCCGGTGTCTTGTCGATCCGGCCTTGCTCCGCTTTGTAGCCACCCGGCATGACGATTACGACACACATCGGGCCAGGTATCGGGCCTTGAGCTACAATTTTCCCGCCGCAGGTCAGGCAAGCATACGTGGGCAGTCCATCTTCAACGGCAACCGTTCGGCACGACGTAATCACTGGCGCGTTCAATTGCATCGCGATGCCGCAGGCCAAGTCGGTACCCATCGCGGTACTGCCAAACAAGACGACGCGAGGCGGCTCCGCTTTCAAGCATTCCGCGATGACGCGCAAATACGCTTCCGGATTGAAGTCCACCAAGGCGGAACTTTCGATACAAGCGACCTTATCGGCCGCTCCCAAGTTCTGTGCCAATCCTTGGACCTCATGGCCGACGAGCAGTGCCGTCAAGCCGGTATTCAGTCCGTTGGCCAACTCACGGCCGGCTGCGAGCATACTGAAGGTCGTATCCGTCACCTCGCCGCGCAGCGTTTCGACAACCACACAAATATCATCTTTCATTGTCACGCCTCCGCTTAGCCGACTATTCCTTTTTCCCGCATCACGCCGATAAGGGCCTCGGCCACCTCTTGCGCGTCGCCGGCGATCATCTCGGCATGCGCGCCGGACTCTGGAATCGCCATTCCGGATACTTCGGCCAACGGCTCATCCGCACGTTCGCCCGCGCCTTGTTCGTCGATCGTTGCTGACTTCATAGCCTCCATGACAAGACTCGTGACCACGTATCGCGGCGGTTTCTCCGCAGCTTGAATGCCCAGAACTGCGGGCATCGTCACGTCGATTTCAGCGGTCAGACCGCCGGGATACTCCTTGGCCACCGTCAGTGTGCCGTTGTCCGACGCGACGCGTACGATGTAGCCGACATAGGGCAGTCCTAGGCGTGCCGCCAAGAGCGGTCCGACGGAACCATCCAAGTCGTCTACCGCTTGTGTGCCGGTCAGAACCAAGTCGAAGGGGATGTCGCTTATTGCTTGTTGCAGAATGGCGGTGGTTGCGTGGTTGTCGACGCCCTGATCGAAATCGTCACCGCTAATCTTGATGATCCGGTCGGCACCCTTCGCCTTGGCGGTGAACAAGGCTTCGTCCACGTCGCCATAGTCCAGCGTGATCACGGTTACGGTTCCACCCTGTTTCTCTTTCAACAGCAAGGCTTGCTCCAAAGCGTGCTCGTCGAGTTCATTCGGGATCATTCGTACGAACGTGCGATCCAGTAGGCCGGTGCTGTCGTCGATTTCCAGCTCTTCCACTAAGTCAGGCACAAATTTGATCGGCACGATGATGTCCATGAGTCGATCTCCTAAGGCGGACCGCCTTTTTATGGTCCGCAACCTAAACGTAGAACCTTCGGGAAGGTCATGCGCGCCAACAGCGTACATCTTTCCCCGTAAGGCTCTAGAACGAACTGCCTTGTTGTGGACTGCACATCGAACACGCAGCCCTGAAGAAGATGACATTTGTTACTGACATAGATGAATCCATATAGGTGCCCATAAATAGGTCACCGTAGACGCCTAGCCGAAAATCGCATCTGCGAGGAGTTCGGCGATATCTTTGACGACGAGTGCTCCTTCCTTACCTTTGCTTTTGACGGCATCATCAAAACGAGGTGTTTCATAAGGGCAAGCGACCGCCAAGACTTGTGCGCCTGCGGCCACAGCTTCGTCAATGCGCCACTCCGAGGTGCGGGTCTTGGCCTGTTCCCACGAGAACCCGTCCATCCACATCCCGCCGCCACCGCCGCCACAACAGATGCTGTTGCTTCGGTTGTGGGCCATTTCCAGCAGCTCGACGCCTGGAATGGCCTGTAATAGCTGGCGCGGCTCGTCATAAATATTGTTATCGTTGGCGCGGCCCAGATAACACGGATCGTGGTAGGTCACCTGCCTTTCGAGCTTCTGCTTGAGAAGCGGTTTCAACTGCTCGATCCGCTCGGTCAGGAACTGCGTGTAATGCTTGACGGGGAAAGAGAAACCCAGACGTGGATATTCGTACTTGAACGCATTGTAGGCATGGGGGTCCGTCGTCACGATCTGCTTGAACTCATACTTCTGGAGGGCTTTCGCATTTTTGGTGGCGAGTAACTCAAAGAGACCCCGCTCGCCGGCCAAGCGTTGCGTGTCGCCGTCGCTTTGTTCCTCGGGCCCGAGAATGCCAAACGACACGCCTAGCATATCGAGCAGCTTGGCCATGGCGCGGGTGACTTGTTGGACGCGCGGATGGTAGGATGGATAGTCACCGACGAACCAGAGCACCTCGACCGGCTGTTTGTGTTTGGCCATCACGGGAACGGGCGTCGTAAAGTCTTTGGCCCAATCTGCTCGCTTGCGCGGTGATTCGCCCAGTGGGTTTCCATAGCGTTGCGAGTTCATCAAGGCCGCTTGCAGCTCGGATGGCATCTTGCCCTTGAGCAACATGTCACCCTTGACCTTGGTCAGGAGTCCGTTGGTCAGGGGGATCTGGGAAGGGCAGACGTTTGTGCACGCAAAGCAGGAGACGCACAGCCAAATCGTCTCGCTCTCATAGATGGCCTGGCAATCATCGGCGCGCATGGCCGCAATGAGCGAACGAGGTGGATAGTCCATGGCGAATCCATAGGGACAAATGCCGCTGCATGTTCCACACTGCAAGCATTTGTTGATTCGTTCGCCGTTTGGCGTCGCTGCTGCAACTTCATCTCGGAACTGTTGAGACGTTGAAATGGCCGTCACGTGACACCTCGTCTTTCAGGATACCGACGATGTCATCTGCTACGTACGGGCAAGCCGTCTATGATGGGCTCAAGACAGACCGCGCGCACAAACACGCTTGCTCGCGCGGTTACGCCTGCAAGCCTCATGCCTTATCGTTGTCCTCCGATGGTGACTTGGGAGGGCAACGTCAACCTCTTGATGGCAACGGGCAACGGCAGCGCGTCGGCGTAAGAGAAGGGCCGTTTCGCAACGCGCCGAGTTTGTGGATCAGCCTATTATAAGCGGCCAGATGCCACACACTCGCATAAGTCTTCGGGTCGATGGCACTACGACGGCAAGCAACACACGTCACATACGTGTCGCTCGTGCGATTGGCGTCAGACCGCGCGAACTCAGCTACCGTTCTGCAAGCAACAAACCCAAAAAACAATGTCGGTCTATAGCGTACTCGGGTTCGCGTCTTATGACAATAAAAAAACGTAGATATTGGTTTGCATTGGGGTTTGGGTTGAGATGATGTTCCCAATGGGTAAGGGGGCTGTGACCGAAGAACATGGATACGTAAGGATTGGCGATCCTCAGATGGTTAGCATGGGCACTGCAACGACACGCTTGTTGATACCAATTTCTTTTCAACATCCGCCCATACCCAAGGTGCTTGATTGGGTTGGTGGCGAAGATCCGTTTTTCTCCGGTAACCCCTTTAATCTAAAAGGTTTGTATGTTATCCTTCGTGGAAAGGTGAGCAGCCGGTCATGTGATTGAGTCTCATTCGCGTTACGCGGTGCTCGCTCTATTCATCTTTCTCGGCGTATATTTTCCCCATACTGTCTGGTAATCCCCGTTGATAAGGTGTCCCGGGTGACGTGTTTTCGTCACTAGTCACCTATTTGGCCTGCTAAGTGAAACAAGAATGCTTCTTTTGGAGGCGGCTCTAATCGGTGCTTTGTAAGTCTGCGACGAGATCGACCAAGGCCTTGGAGGACTGCGCTTCTTCGCTCACGACGGCGTTCGCACCGGCTTTTTCAATGTCACAAATGGTATGCAGGAATCGGCATCGGACGACGATGAGGCATTCGCCATTCAGGTGGCGCACGGCCGAGACGATCTGAACGGCAATCTCATCACTTGGTACGCAGACGACAACTAAGCTGGCTTGTTCGAGCGAAGCATGGTTCAGCGTGTCGGGGTTGCGCGCATCGCCGGCGACGGTGTGACAACCTTCTTGTGCGAGGGGATAAAGGTTGACGGGGCTCAAATCCACCGCGCAAATTTGCATTTGCTGTTGTTGCAGGCGGGCGATGACACCGCGGCCAATGGGGCCGATACCGACAACAACGGCTCGTGAACTTTCGCTTGTCGCCATGAAAAGGCCCGATCGCAGCGTCGTTTTTGCGTCACGGTGCGAAGCAGCCCAGCCCATTCCGATCTTGAGGAATTGGGGCGTTAGAACGAGAGAAGCTAAAGCGCATACAAGAATACGTTGATAGTCTGTTTCGCTGAGTAACCCCGCCTCCCATCCTGCGAACGCCAGAACAAAGGCGAATTCCCCGATTTGGCACAAACCGATGCCGACGCCCGCGGACGCTTTCCAGCCAAGCCCGGTGATCCGCGCAGCCAGACCGGCGGCCACCGTCTTGAGTAACAATAAACTGACAAAACCCACGCCCATCAAGAGGGGACGGTCCAAAAGAATACTGGGATTGAATAGCAAGCCAAGACTGACAAAGAAGATCGCTGCGAAGGCTTCACGAAAAGGCAACACGAGTGCGTCGATTTGTTTGGTGAGGCGATTGCCACTCAAGATGAGCCCCGCAGCCAGGGCTCCGAGCGGCGGAGGTAGGCCTGCTTTGTAGGTCACAAAAGTGATGGCGCCAAGCGTCGCAAGCGCAAACAAGACAATAAGCTCCGGGCTTCGCAGCTGGGTCAGCAGCGGTACGACCGATTGGATCAGGATTTTGCGAAGTAGCGGAACGCCAATGATGAGTGCCATCGTTATGCCGGCTAACCTGATGTAGTCGCCGGCGCCGGTTGCTTGGCCATGGCCTGTGAGAATGGGGACCAACAATAACAGAGGGACGATGGCGATATCCTGAAAAAGAAGGATACTAATGGCTCGTCGGCCTGCGGGTTTTGTGGTTTCACCGTGTTCGGCCAGTGCTTTGAAGACGAGCACGGTGGAACTCATGGCGATGGCGCAGCCAATCAAGACGGCGGTTTGCCAGTTCTTCCCGGCCAGGGCCATGAGCAAGATGGAAGGGATGGCCACGGTCAGCATTTGGAAGCTGCCGGCAACCAGGATGTGTCGCGCGGAACGGGCGAGTTGATCCAATGAGAATTCGAGGCCAATCGAAAACAGCAGCATCAAGACGCCGATTTCGGCCAGGTACTCGATTTCGTGTTTTTCGTCCGTGACCCAAGCCAAGCCCCCCGCCCCGATGATCGCACCGACGGCGAGATAACCGACCAGCGTGGAGAGGCCGATTCTGCGACAAAGCGTTCCCGCAACGAAGCCGGCGGCAAGAATAATCAGCAGGTCAGAGATGGTTGAGGAATCCATTTATTTTCTGCTGCTCCGTTTGGTTGTCGGCGTATCCGAAACGAATCGAGCTAGGGCAATCCTATCCTTTGTGTAGCGCTATCATGACCCATTTCCAAGCACCCGTCGCATTTCGGCGCTACGTTTTCATCGTGAATCGCTTTAATTGGAGGCTAAACGGTCGCTTTGTTCGACCACTTCATCGCCTTTCCAGTCGGTATCCTGGGTGACCGCTTTCGAGTCGGTCGGCGTCTGGGTCCCGGTTTGCCGTCGGACAAGGTCGGCATGTGTGGTGACAAACCGGAGGCTGTGCCCCTTAAAGTCGTCGATCGTTTCAAAGTTGTGTTTGGCCATAAAGCTGTAGAGCTCGTCGCACATTCGTTGGATGATCGGATACCCGTGCTTCATGACGCCGGTGCAGACTTGGACCGTGTCGGCGCCGAACAGAATGAACTGGGCGGCATCGGTGCCGGACTCGATCCCTCCGATCCCGCTCAGGGTTCGATCAGGGAATTCTTGTCGCATCATTTGGGCGAGTTCCATCACCATGCGTAGTGCGATCGGACGGATTGCGGTGCTGGAGTAGCCGCCCGGTACGGAGTAGCCCTTGACGGTCGGTTCAGGACGAAGCGTGTCGAGATTGATGCCCATAACGCAAAGGATGGTGTTGATGCCGCTCAGGCCTTCGCAACCTGCGTCCAAAGCCGCCCGGCCGGGCTCGGCAATGTGCGTAATGTTGGGTGTCATCTTGGCCCATACGGGCACTTTCGCGGCGCGGTTGACCCAGCGGCAAATCTCATCGACGATTTCCGGGTCCTGGCCCATAGCGGACCCCATTTTGCGTTCGGGGAGTCCGTGGGGGCAGGAGAAGTTCAACTCCAGGGCGTCGATGCCGGTATCCTGGCACCGTTCGACGATTTCGAGCCATGCGTCCTTGGTGTACTCCTCCATGATCGAGGCAATGAGAATGCGGTCCGCATGTTTGTCTTTGACCGCTTTGAATTCATCGAGCCAAAGATCAAAGCTTCGGTCGCTAATGAGTTCGATGTTTTCCCAGCCGTAAACTTCCCGCGATTGATTGGCGCGCAATCGTGCATAGCGGGGTGTGACGTTGACTATTTTTGAGGCATCGAGGCTGACCGTTTTACAGACGGCTGCGCCCCAGCCCTCGTCGAACGCTTTGGAAATCACCTTCCCGTTGGCGCTGGGTGGGCCTGAAGCGATGATGAACGGGTTGGGAAATTTCAGGCCATTGACCGTCGTTGCCAATGTCGGCATGTACCATCCTCCACGTTGCTATCTCGTGTGCGCCAACGACCGGCATAGCATCGGCGCCGGCGGCGTGGTTCGCTCGAATGTAAGAAGGTTATTCTAGCATGGCAACGACGGGCCGTGTAGGAGCGATCGGAGGCGGCTACTTTGTGTGTACGGCTCAACCGCGTTTTGTGGGTCAGGTACTAACCGGGCACGTCGAGGTCTCATCTTGTTTGAGGCACGCGGCTCGCCGGACGGCGGCACTGATGAGCCGCTTGACCAACTGCGTTTCGACGGCGTTTTCGGTGTGGATGCCTGTATACCTATCCACTAACCGTTCGAGATCGGCCAGACCGGCATCGGCGACGCGATCGAGGTCATCGCAGATGGTGGCGATTTTGTGTAATGTTTCCGGGCACGGCGGCATATCCAACTTTCCACTAAGCCGATGGAGGTCGTTGAGTCGTCCCTGGGTCAGCCATCGGTTGACCAGCGACAGCCAACCGTCGAACGGCGAAACCAAAGCAGGTTTGTCGGCATGCGTGTCAATCCATTGGAACGCTTCGCCTTGTCCTATTCGCCGTAGTTCAGGGTTGTCACGATCGACCCAGGTCAGTTGAATATCGCGCGTGGGGGCGAATTTGATTCCCACGGAGAAGGATAGGCTTTGCCGGATCGATACTGGCACCGCCGCGAGGAACGCATCAAACATTCGCCACGGTGATTCGGGGCCGATGACAATCGCCCGTCGGCTCGTCAACATGGCCTCTGCGATGTCATGAATGCGCTCGAGCCGGCTTTCTTGGTCCGTGCGCGATCGCAACGGGAAGAGGGGCGAATCATTTGTCGGCTTGGGTACGATCGGCAGTGTTTCCAGGCAAAGAGGCGGCTTCAATAGCGGCGTTGGACCGATCGCTTCAATGAGTGCGTCGCGGACATGGAGCGGATTGCAGTCAAAACAACGGTACGTATCCGGCTCAAGTAACACCATGTGGGTGTGGATGCGCTGTCCGCCTCGTGCCGTGTGTTCGGCACCGGCTGTACGCGCGTACGCCACGCAGAACCGTTGACTGCTTAAAGCATATCCAAGCAGCCCGACGGCATCGGCGGACGTGTTGCACAAGCTGTTGTGCGAGGGGGAACGGCGTGTGATTTCCACTTTTTCCTCAGGGCGGATGCCGGGACTGAGGGCGACGATGCGATATCCCTCACCCGTGGGGGACCGAATCGAGGTGAAGATCGCCTGATCGGCTTGAATCACAGGTTTCGGCTGCTGGGCCTCTTTGGTTAGAGATGCGCAATAATCCATTCGAAGGGCTCCAGAATGCCACGTAATGCGGTATGCAGAGGGATAGGGGTGACGTATCCTTCCGTCTCGCGCGTGGCATAACCAAGGGATCCAACCGTGCTACTGGCGAAGAATTCAACGTTCGTGAATCGGCTTTCACACAAATTCCATAACCGGTTCAGGTTCGCTTTGGCGAATTGTTGCGGGTTATCAAAGCACTCGGGGCAATGGTCGGCTTTGCAGAGAATGATCGCGATGGGCGATTCAATACGTTGAATGCCTTTGGCGCAGCACATCGAGTCGATATAGCTGAGCATTTTCAGGGCAAAGAAGTCGGGCTGCGACGAGCCGTTGGCGGCGAGGGCAGCATCGACCAGCAGAAGTAATCCCACCGATTTGTCCATAAGATTGCGGACAATCTGAAACGTTTGGGGGGCGGCGACTTCAGCGGCGAGCGATTCGCCGGCCATGTCCGGCATGACGAGGTCGATCCAGTTGCCTTGTTCGACGCGACGGCGGATTTTGTAGTAAGCCCAGTGCCACTCGTGCGCCTCCATCGGTGTCTTGGGTGGAAACATGCGGTAACTCATGTGGCTGATGGTGTTCTGTTGGAGGTCGATCGAGTAAGGCCCCTTCGGGATGGCTTCAAAGTCGCCTGCGCGTTGGCTGAGCATGTCCAGCAAGAAGCCGAGGTACACGGTCTTGCCGACGTTGCTTTCCCCCACGATGCTGACGATTTGGGGTTCGCGCTGCTCGGCGTTGGCATCGTGAACCAGTGCCAGCGGTGCGGAGCATTCCTTGCAGAGGAAGGCTTCAGGGGTGTTGTAGGCGTTACAGATCAGACAAGAAACACCGTTGTCGAGACCCGGGTATGTCGTTCGAACATAGGATATTGCCGCCACAGATGGTTCTCCTTCCTACGGTTCTCGACTTTCGTTCGCTACGATCATTGGCTTCGATCCCCGAGGTCGAGCACACAACGGAAGCCAATATTGTGGCACCGTGCAAGACTGGCAAGGCCCGTCCGGAATAAGCTGGTGGCCTGAGCCGAAAAATAGGTATCAAAAGCGCCGCCACGGATCGCCTTCATGAGCATGTCCCCCACGACGCGATTGCCCTCGTCATCGGTGACGTTAAATTCGGACGAAGTCCATTCCCAGACGTTACCAATGAGTTGATACACGCCGTTGGGTGCCTGTCCGCTTTCGTAGGCATCGACGGGAACGGTGGTGCCGATGTTGGATGCCCAGATGTTGCATCGCTGTGTGTCCAAGGCGTCACCCCACGGATAACGGCGGAGGACGTGAGCGGCTGTACGAACACGCCAGCTTGCTGCCATTTGCCATTCTGCTTCGGTCGGTAAACGAAAACCGGCCCATCGTGCGTAAGCCAGGGCTTCGTAACTGCAGATGCCGACAACAGGATGGTCCGCCAGGGGCTGATTGTGTCGGCCGTTTTGCCAAAAACGAGGGGCGGGGTAACCGGTTGGGTCTTTGAAGTCGATCAGATGAGGCCAGGTGTCCTCGTCCCAGAGTTCCAGATTCGCGTAGCTGTCGTCGTCGACGAACTTTTGATATTGGCGGTTGGTCACGTTGTATCGCGACAACAGAAAGGGTTGTGTTTCGACGTCAACCTCCGGACATCCGGGCGCGTCGATGACCGTTTGCGGAAGGGATACGAAACCTTCCGGAACCAGTGCAAAACGTTCATCGATCGCTTGCAGGGCGCTACGGTAAATGGTTTCCCCATCCGGATGGGTTTTCCACCGGTTTCGGTTGGCGACGATGATTCCATACCGTTCAAGTTGCAGATCGCGTCGGAGCAGATCTTGCTCGAACGTGAGCGGTTCTGCGGATTCGTAGGGTGGAGCTTGGGCGGCAGTGTGCTTGGCGGTTCTACGCTGTTGGCGGGTCTGCGGGCCATTTCGCTTGCGTGATAACAACCTCAATGCCATTTTCATTTACCCTTAAAGACTCTGTCCCATCTCTTGCGACGCATCAGGCCCCGATCGCTCGTCGTTTTGCATCGCGACAGAGCTTCTGGAAGCGTTCGATCGATTCGCGTGCATTCAAGTCGGCTGCGGTCGGCAGATCGGTGGCTGCGGCCGATGGCGGTGTTTGATTGCCTGTTGTTGGTCCGAAACGCTCGAGCAAATGGTCGCGGTGATCGACGGTGCTTTGTAGTTCAATGGCCATCTGCTCCTGCAGTTTCGCCAAACCGTCCCGGACGACATCGACTTCGCGCATTCGGGCATGCCACTCCTGACGGATTTCGGTCAACTCAACCCGTTGCTGATTGAGGTCCTGCTCTTGCTGTTTGAGGGTATCCGTAAGCTGGGCGAGTTCAGCCTTTTGCGTCTTGAGTTCATCGTGCTCGCATTGGAGCGTAGCGCGTTCGGCCGCCAATGCTTCGCGTTCCCGTTGAAGTTGCTGCGCTCGTTCGTGCAGTTCTGTCTCGGCACGGGATAGTGCGGTCTGGCGTGCTTCCCACTCGGCTCGCTGATCCTCGAATTGCGATTGGGTTTCAATGAAGTCGCGCGATGCGTTTTCCAAGTTGACGCGTTCGTTGTTGAGTGTGTCAGCTTGCTCGCGGATTCGTTCCTGTTCTTGGGCAAGCTGGAGTTCCTTGGCCTCGATTTCCGTCTCTTGCTGAATAATCCCTTGACGATGTTGTTCAATTTGTGCGGCGTGTTCTTCAATGTCTTTTTCTTTGGCGCACAGTTCCTGAGAACGGATCTCATACAGGTTTTGGTCTTCCTCCAAACGCTGTTCGATGGCCTGGCATCGGTTTTCGCGTTCGACGAGCTCTATTTCGCGCTGCTCAAACCGTTCGCACAAGTCGGATTCTTGGCGGGCACAATTCTCCTGCTCGTGTGCCAACTGACTGTAATGATCTTCCAGCGTGGTTCGACATGCGTCGAGCGCTTGCGTGCGAGCGTCCAGCAGTTCGCGAAGCGATCGCATTGATTCGACAACGTTTTGACCCAGGGCCTCGATTTGGTCGACGTCGATAGCGCTTTCGGTCATGGTCCCCAGGGTGGGCTCATTCAAATCCATATTGCTGTCTTTCCTCTCCACGTCCATTCGTTCTCACCTCTTCCACCAACTTCGCTTCTTGGGTGGATCTGTAACGGAAGTCGGTTCCGATAAGGAGCATTCGTCAAGTAGCTCCCGTATGCTCTTGGTTTGGGGGTAGAGTCGGCGTAAAACGCGAACGCGTTCAAGCGTCTCTCCGTCCAACGAGGCCAACAGGGCTTTGTCATCTTCTGCCGACGTGGGTGCGCTGAATTCTGTGGGTGTACTGGATTCTTCTGTTGAAGGGGGCAAGTGTGTTGCCGACGCGCTTTCGGCAGTTGATTCACGTTCCGCGAGTGGAACGCTTTCTTCTTGGCTATCGATGGTTTCGCAGACGGTGTCGCCATTAAAACTCCGCGTTGAGTCGTCATCGTTGGTGGATCGAGCCACTTTCGTCTCATTGTGCGCGATGGGCTCGATGGGACATGTTTCGATCGTTTCGTCCAGCGTTGCTGTTGCCTGGGTCTGGGCGGTATCAACAACCGTATCGTCTTCTTGCGTCGATGACGGCGGTTCCGTTTCGTACTCTGTTGGAACCGGTACTGTTTTATGAGCCAATCGCGTCAATACGCTGTGCGCTTCGCGCATGGAAGCGGCCCAGGCATTCAACTCGTCATCGAGCTTTTCAAAGGCGCGCTCTATGGCGCCATCCTTTTCTGGCAATGAAACGCGAATCATGTCGTTACTGTTGGTGCCCCCTGGAATCTCATGTGTGTCCCCTCCGAGATTCTTGCGCGGCATGCTGTGCGCCCGGAATGCGATCGAGTGCGTTCCGGTTGCAGCCTTCTTTCCCTGTTAACCTAGGTAATATACGTTTTGTTTCTGTGAGGTGTCGTGAGGAATTTTGAGTTTTGCGAACGGCCCATAAAAACGGCCTGGATCGATTCCGATAAAGCGTTGGTAAGTGAAACCCGGTACGAGAATCTTTCCTGACGACAATCGACGACCGCGACGCCAACCGAAACGATCACGGCACGCATGCTATTTGACGAGGCTTTCGCCTTTGAGCAGCTTGTCAATTTCGTGGGCCAATAATTGTGTTTCGCCGAAGCTGAATCCGGTGTGGATCGTCTGAACGATGCCGTTCTTATCAATCAAGAAGAGACAAGGAATACCTTCAACGCGATAAGCGTGAAATGCTTCGTTCGCATGGTCCAGGAACTGGCGGAAGGTGACTTTGTTGCGTTTGAGGATCGCGTCGATTTGGCTTCGAGCGCCGGGTCCATCACTATTGATCCCGACCAAGGAAACGGGCTTTCCGGCATATTTCTCGGACAGTTTTTGCATTTGCGGCATGGCCATGATACAGGGTCCACATCGTAGCGACCAAAAATCGAGTATCACAACCTGGCCGCGCAAGCTGGAAAGGCTGAAGTCCCGGCCTTGAAAATCTCGTCCCTTGAAATCGGGAGCGGGCCGGCCAATCAGTTTGCGTTGCATCTCTCGTGCGCTGACCGGCACGAGGAAACTGTTCATTTTTTCGTCGTAGGTGCCGGGCTTGAAGACAAAACGTTCCGTGGGAACGGTCTGATTGGAGATGATCTCCTCAAAGCGAAGCTGGCGGACGTATTTCTTGATGGGGATCTGGCGGTTGTTGGCTTTGGCCAGCTCCGTATAGTCCGCGCGTAAGCCCTCGAGCAGGCCGGTGTCCTTGTTGAACCAAGCTTCAAAGGGAGCGGTTTTAAAGCGGTCGCGATCGACCTGGATCTCCACCTGTCCGCTAATCCGGTAGGCTAGTTTACCCTCGAGGGAGTCCCCGGTAATCCCCGTGAACTCGACGACCTTACCAAACAACTCTTCGAACGTTGCATCCTTTTGCGTCAGAACGTCCGCGATCGGATGCCGAAACTCATGGTATCCGGCAAATTGATTGAGGGACAAGCTGTCGAGGTCGAGGCTGCCGGGGGCTTTCGACTGGAGATATTGCTCGATGGGGGTAAGGTGTTGCCAGATCTTGTCGCCGTCGGAAAAGAGGCCATAAACAGGAGTCGTCAGGGCGATGCGATTAGGACGGGCAAACGCCAACGTCAGCTTCTGTTGCTCGTTGGGCGGTTGTGGGGAGCTCTGGCTGTCGATTTCGACTTCGGTCTTGATGACGAGCTTGTCCTGGTAGCTTTGAAGGGAGCGGTAGTTTTGGAGGGCAAGCGTGATGACGTCGCGGGTCTGCCCCTGGTAACCGGGGACCGCCCGTTCGACGGCGGCCAGAGCGGCCACCGGAAATAGCAGTACTAAAACCCAAAGCACGGGTCGTGCCATAAAGGAGCTCCTATGATTGTCGTAAAGCATTTGCTGTGCCGATTACTAGGGTAGTGGGGCTTATGAGAAACTTCAAATGCCTTGACGGGCACAAGGGTCAGTCGTAGCATAAAAAAAACGTAAACACTTAACGTTGGAGGCGAATCAAAATGAAGTTCTTCATTGACACCGCGAACCTGGCCGAGATCCGGCGTTTCAAGGCGATGAATTTGTTGGATGGGGTGACGACGAATCCGTCGCTGGCATCCAAGGAGGGCGGCGACTTCCGTGAGTTGATCGCCACCATATGCGAGGTGGTGCAGGGTCCCGTTTCCGCCGAAGTTCTGGCGACAGAGTCGGCCAAGATGTTCTCTGAAGCGAAGGATTTGGCGAGCATTTCAGAACATGTCGTCGTCAAACTTCCCACGACGCCCGAAGGCATCAAGGCTTTGGCTAAGTGCGTGGATGCCGACATTCGGGTGAACATGACGCTCGTGTTTCAACCGTTGCAGGCGTTGATTGTCGCGAAGATCGGGGCCGCCTATGTCAGTCCGTTCCTGGGTCGGTTGGACGATATTGGGCAGGACTCGATGGACGTGTTGGCCACGATTCGCGAGATTTACGACAACTACGATTTCGACACGGAGGTTTTGGCCGCCAGTTTGCGTCATCCTTTGCATGTGGTGCAGGCTGCTCAGCTGGGTGCCGACGTGGCCACCTTGCCGCCGGCGGTTTTTGACAAGCTGCTGAACCATCCGCTGACCGATATTGGGCTCGAGCGCTTCCTTGCCGACTGGAACAAGGCAAAGGGATAGGGCAAGCCCTATTTGTGTGTTCGAGATGAAAAACAGCGTCGATCAGGGCGTTTTTGGATATTTATGCGTGATAGCGTTAGGGTGCGAGGCGCATGTTGCCCAAAGCGATCGGCGTGTAAAGGTATCGCTGTGCACCCGACCAGGAAGCGTATTCTCCGAGCCGCGATTGAAACCGCGCGAAGTTGACGCCTAAGACGGGCGCGATTTGTCCGAGCGAGGCCAACGGAATACGGACTTCAACCGTCCAGCGGTTGGGTTGGGTTTGATCGTCGACGGCGGCAATCACACCGGCGGCCCCGCTAGCATGGGGCGCGACTTTCCTGAGGCAAGGCACACCTTTTTCGGTAATGACGGCGCCGTTGGCTTTGACGACGACATGAAAAACGTCGCCCGGCACGACGGCCTTTCCGGTGGGGTCGAGGATGACTTCGACGAGATCATCACCGACCGGCCAAAGGTCATCGTACCGCACGTAGTTGCTTGCCGTGACGCGACGCTGGGCGAGTTGATCATCATGGCAACTGAAGGCGATGTAAAGGAACTCGCTATCGTTGCACACGGAGACGATAGTCGGTTGCGAGGCGCGGTCGGGGCTGGGCCTTTTCTGCTTCGGGACATCGAGGGCACCGACCAGCACAAAGTCACTAGCAACATTGCCGGCCCCCAGCGGCCAATCATCGAGTTTGCCGTCGATCTGGATGGGGTTCTTTCGTCGTTGCGAGGTGAGCACGCAAAGCCGGCCGGGAATGATTTGGGGTTCGTCTTGATGGCCGGAAAACGCGATTTGCAGAGGTAGAACGCCGTTCACGTCGGCATGAATCGTGGTTGTGCGGGCTCGAACGTAGCGTCGGGCTGGTTGCAGGGGGGCCAGGTCCTGGATGGGCTTGGTCGTGTCGTCGCCTCTCCAATCCTCGTTGGGTGTAACGAAAGCAAGCTTGCCGGTGTGGGGCTTGCGCGTCGCATTGAAGAGGGAGACGGTCGCCTCGACGTGTACGGGGAACTTAGGGTCGCGCGTGTCGAAGCGTACACGGATGCCCTCAATGCCGGCATGGAGTTGGCGAACCGCTTGGGCGTACCGTGCCCACTCGACTTGCTGTTTGAAATGTTCTGTCGCGATGGCGTCATTGGTTTCTGCCGAGGCGCGAAGGGCAAGGCTCGTCTCAAGGCCGGTGGCGTCCCGATTTTTCGTTGCGGCGATTATTTCCCGTGCGGTCAAATGGCCGACGAGCGACCATGCTGCTGGATCGGAGACCCACCCTGCTGCGCGGCCATCGAGGAAATGTTCGACGTAACAGTCCGTCCCGCCAAAAGGGAAAATGTCGGCAGCGATGAGGGCGGCAATGGCTGGACGCCGGTTGCGTTCCAGTAGCCACAAGTACTCATAGTCTTGCAGACCTCGCAGAAGCCGTTTGAGTCGAATGGATGGAATGGGGTGATCCAGTCCGTAGGGCTTGCCGGGCCAGATCAACGTCCGTTCCGTGTCCTCGTTGGTCGCTATGTGTGTAGTGAGTCGGGTGGTCGCGCTACCGTGCGTTTCGGGCCAGTTGTCGATTTGCGGAATCAAGATTCCCTGGCAACCAAAACGATAGGCTTGCCAGGCCATACTTCGGGCATGATCGGGTGGGGCGAAAAGGGCAAGGGAGCCGGAGTAAGGGGGGCGGCTGGGCGTGAACCAGGTCAGTTTGCCCTTTTGCCGTTCCTTGGCGAGGGATTTCATGTCGAGGAACGCAGCCGACGGAGCCCAGATGGCCACTCCCTGACTCATGTCGCGGTAACCATCTTCAAGCCAACCCCAAGGCGTCATTGACTGTGGCGGGAGATCGCAAACCAGGCGTAAGCGTGGATCTGCTTGCTTGACAAGTTCGCCGAGCCGCTTGAACTGTTCGTATTGGGCTCTTCGCGTGGTGCCCGGCACCGGTAGGCAAACGTAGTGCCGATCGAGCCATTGTTCTTGGTGGAAGTGGTTGGCACAACTGCGGAGGTAGTCGACCAGGGTTCGTTCGTACTGCGGGGATGCCCATCCGCCATTGAGCTCAGGCGACGGGTTCCGATCACTGACGGGGATGGGCCAAGCCGCCACCGGTACACGGTCGTCGAAGGCATGACCGTCCAGAGCCCCTGAGACCAATCGATCGTAATCAATCCAATCGAGGCTCGAGGTGCCGTCACCGTTGATTTGGCGGTTCGGCTTGAGGTCGGTCAGCATCGGGCTGCACCGGTGGTCGTGGAGCAACCGGAGTGTGTTGTCGAGAATCGCGGTCGCCCTCGCATAGGCGGGATCGTCCGGGCTGAGTTGGGCGGGTGCGTAAGGCTGGCCGTCGACTTCGAGATGGTGGCGGAGCAGTTGTTGCAGTTGCAGGCCGACGACAGCGTCCACATGGGGCATCTGCGGCAAGGCGAAGGGCCAAACTTTCAGCACAAGTCGCAGCCGTTGCGTGAGGCCGGAGTCGAAGCTGACCGTGATGGTTGAGCGATAGATGGTGGGCTCGGTTCCAGGCGGTACGCGGATTTCGCCCCAGATGGCTGCACAATGGGCCGGTGTCAGTTCGATCGGGAGGGCGCCGCGCGGTGCCGTCAAGGGCACGAGCGGATCGGGGAAAACTCGCGTCTGACGGAGGTGCGGCGTCAGGCGGAGGTACCAGGCGGGGTAGTCGTTGACCGGTATGCGAAGCTGACGGTAGAGCTGTACGCGATGGGCAGGAATGGTTTGCTTGCTGTGGGCCAGGTCGTCAACGGTGATGTTGCCGATCGACGATACGCCATCCATGCTACGAAAGACCAGTTGGAATGAGACGACTTCGTTGACGGCCGCCTCCAGGCGAATCGTTCGGGATGCACCGCTGTAGACGGCATTCTCGGGTTCTGGCATCGTGTCGGGGAAGACGGTTACGGTGTCCGGAACCGCCCAAATGCGTACGCCGCCGACGTCGGACCACCATGGGCTGCATCCGGCGGACGTGAGTATGGCAACGAGTGTCAGGAATGAAAGCGTTCGCAAGATCAGGTATCCCCTCAGGTGAGCGTCCACCGTTGTTGGCGACGGCGTCATTGTAGGGTCTGTATTGTGAATATCTACACTGAGAACAGTCTGCACCGCGCTTATCTATACTAAGAAGTGGTTTTTGGGGCAATTGGTGCTGACGTTTGAAGGTACGATCGCGGTGAAATCGTCGGCCGATTTTGTCTGGATATTTCCCCTTCCTCCGTCCGATTTCTTGGTGGACCGGGCCATGGAAAGTGGCCGATAGAAGGAGTAATAGGCGCTCCACTAAGGTGACGCACAAGGGAAAGAAGATCAATTACTGACCATTCGCGAAAAACGATAAAGGGTCGTGGGTCTCGTTGTGGGCAAGTTCGTTTTTTGCCTATCATATGGTGGTAAATGCTGGTAGGTAGGCGTTGAACCACCGCGCCACCCTTGCCTCCGCAGAGGGTGAGTGGACGTTTTTTTGTCCGCCAAGAAAGGAGTCCTCATGGTCACCCAAAGACCCGACGGCAGCGCCGAGTTCTGGTTCTATCGCCCGGAAGCCGGGGAAGTGTTGATTGCCGGCGACTTCAACAACTGGCAACCTAGTTTTGCCATGACCAAGGAGCCGACGGGGTGGTGGCGCGGCCGAATCAAACTGGGATTCGGCACGTATCAGTTCATGTATGTTGCCGACGGGCAATGGTATGCTGACTATGCCGCCTTCGGGCTTGAGCCGAGTCCCTACGGGTGGAACTCGGTCGTGAGAATTCAGCCGATCCTCGTTTCACCTTGCAGCACGCAAGACGTTGAGGGCGCTGGGGCGGCTGAGACGGACGCTGATCGGCAAGCGGCGTAGACGTCTTAATAGGGGAACGCCGGCATATCGCGTGGCACATTTCCCTTTGATGTTGGCGATTGTTCGACCGTTTCTTGACCGCCGTCCTGGTGCGTATTAATGTAGAGAGTTGGCCGAAGGCTCCCAAACGTATCGGCCGATTTGGCCTGCTCGCCCGGGTGGCGGAACTGGCAGACGCGCATGGTTGAGGGCCATGTGGCCTTTAGGCTGTGGGGGTTCGAGTCCCCCCCCGGGCAGTGGTAATCAAAGGTGACGAAGTCTCCCGTCCGGTCGCGGACGTGCTGAAAATCCGAAATCGATGTCGTGGCGAAGTCGTTGACGGCTTCGCCTTTCTTGTTAGGTCATTTCTGAAAAAGCCAGGGCCTGCGTTTCGGCCTAAGCAGCAATAGAGCTCTTACCTGTGATTTCCTTCTGTCAAAACCAATAATTGACCGACCATTTACTGGGTCGCCTCTGCCTGCGCATTAAGTTCTTCGGCCGCTGCCGGGGCCAATCTGCGCAAACTACTCCGGCGGTTCTTTTATGCGATGATTCGCTGGCTCGAAGGTCTTTTGCGTGTTGAATTGTCGGCTTCAAAGCATCGCTATCACACTCCGAGTCCGAGTTTTACCCCCATGTACGCAGCGTAACGACCGTGCGAACCGTCCGACCCGACTCGCCCGCCCCGAATAACGCCGCCGTCGGCCTCGAAAAATCAACAAGACGGCTTTTTCAGGGACGACTACTGACGCTCGTAAACTGCCAATAAGCAAGATTCAGGATACCGAAGTCCGACCATGCGCAGTAATTGACGTAAGCGGAGTTCGGCACGCAAGAGACGCCGCCAGCGCCCCAAGGTTCGGCAATCGTCGAGGTATGTAAAGTGGCATTCCTGGAAGCGGGATTCGTGAAAAAGCGGTCGAAGCTGGCGTTTCGTGTTCATCAAGTAGGCGACGGGGAACGTATCCCTTTCTTCTGCCGACCACAAATACCGCTTCAAAAGGTCACGCATTGACTCCGGAATCAGCCGTGTCATAAGTGGGACCGGCGACCACTTGTTGACGGTGTAAACGACCACCTTGCTTCCCGGGTGTGTCAGTGCTGCCAACTTCGCGACAAACCGTGTCGGATCGGTTACGTGTTCGACCACCATTCGCATCGTGATCACGTCGAATGTGGTCTCCGATTCGAATGCTTCCAACTTTTCCTTGATCTTTATGTGTAAAGCAGGATTGTCTTCAACGTTGTCGTCAGGGTCCACGCCCACCAGTAACCGACAGCGGTCGGCGAGCATTTGCGCGAGTGGCGCGTTGCTCGGGAATATGTTCCGACCACACCCCACGTCGAGCCACTTGGTGTGTTTGTCGATGAGCTTGTTAAGCAAGGCCTCGTATCGATCGTCCGGGTTGAAATAGTCGAACGCCAATCGTGTCTTTGGGCCCCACCCTGCGTTGGCGGGTGGGCCATGCTTGATCTGGAACAGGTTCGCCAGATCCGCTTGCGTTGGTTCGAGACTGGCTGAAATCATGGTATGCGGACTGTCTTCCTTGTTTCGGCAAACGCAACATTACCGGACCTATAGGCCGTTCGCGCAACTCACGTCCGAATATCTTCGGCAAGCATGGGCCGAAAGTTCACTTGGCATCGCCAGCACCCGATAACTTCTTTGTATCGCACGATGGGAGAGTCTCATGCCCTCCTTGCTGGCCAAGTTCTATCGTCAAACCGCCATACGCCGGCCCGCCCGCTTCTTTCCAACAGCGATTGCCAAGTTTCTCCGCGAGCCGAAGGTAACCATGAAAAAAGTCCGCGACACCTTCTTCCCCGGCATCCGGACGGGCTTGGATCAGCCAAGTGAATCCGCGATTCAACCGGCCACGACCCACAACCCCAACCGCCGAATGGACGCCACGCAGAATCAGGATGCGTTGGCGTCCTTGCCGGTGCTCTCGATCCGCGAATAGAAAGGCCATTACAGCGCAACATCGTTCGAGACAACCCTGTCTTGGTTGGACATTTATTTCGATAGCGGCGGCCAGTAGACGATGTCGGCAGTGATTTTACGGTCAGACCTGCCAGGTTCCGGGACCATCTCTGATGAGCCGCCGTCATCCGCGAAGTTGCCACCGATGCTATAAAGCAACATTTCGCCGTGAGTATTGACTGAATAGCACAGCGCTTGGCCCGTATACACATCGACGGGTACAACTGTCGGATCATCCGAAATAAGTGCATCCAGCGTGGCCGGGAATTCGCCGTGTGTCACGCGATATTCCAGCAAACGGATCACCATCTGCGTGGCGGCTTGGTCCATGGCAATTTCACGAAATATCATATCTGCGCGCTCCAGGGTCGGAAGCATCATCGCGATAAGTCCATACCGGCCACGATGGACAGGATTTTCGAACGGTACTTTGATGATGTCACCGATACGCCGGTCGGGATCGTATAATGGCAGACGTAACTGTTCCTTAAGACGATCCCATAGCTGGTGGTATTTTGCTAACGTCTCCTTTCGGTCGGCGTGAATAGCGGCAGCAAACACCATGCGTGCTTCATCGAAATCGAACCATGAACTTTCTTCTTGTCCACCCCCAATACCATGGAGCAGCCTATCGAATTGTTGAGGTATCAGATGTCCATCTCCAGTGCCGTTGTCCGTGAACACATACTGCACGGTGTCTTCAAACATAAGGTTTTCACCGTCCGGATTCATTTGGATTTTTTCGGCGTTCGCAGTCATAAGGTGGTTGTTTGTCAGATACTGACATTGTTCCCGCGTCAGATTCTCGCGTGCTTCATAAAGAAAGCTTCGTGTCGCATGGGCGGTCTTCTTGATGGAACTCGCGCCGACCAGTTGCTCGATGATCGTAACGCCGTCCAGCAACTGCCAGCCCAATCGATGGGCAACATCGATCGATTCCCCAGCCAGCTTCCATTCGCCGTTTTGAAGATGAACATGTGCGTTGAATAGGAGCAAACGCACGATCTCTCGCAAGTCCCTAAGTCCCGGCAGACGAAGGGAAATCAGCGGAGGAAAGTCCGGATCGACTTGAGACTCAGCTACTTTGGCTGCCTCCTCATTACGATTGTCCCGTTTCAACAACGCGATCTCAAATTCCTGCTCGTCATCGTGGCCGTACCATCTACCATATACAGGTTTATTCGCCACCTCTTTCATTTGGAGAATGAGATGGCGGTTGGCTTCCAACCATTCCATAGCTGCGGGCCAATCTTTGTCCGCAGGATGTAGCGCATAAGCATCGCTCTTAATCTGTTTCAAAGCTTGCTTCAAGGCTTCCGGCTGGCGTTGGACTTCGAGAATGATCTCTCGCCACAAAGGCCAGGCACGATCCTGCTCGGGGATCTGTTCAAGGGATTCATTGAGTTTGGCCACATAATCAATTGACGGGGTTGGACGACCCAACGCGATCCATCCGGCATAAACGCCGATAGCTGCGATCAGAAAAACAAAAACACACGTGACGCGAACAAAGAGTTTCCACATCATGGCTCTGCCTCGTTTCTTGCCGCGACGAATCAGCTTCGCCGCCAATTTCGGATTGCCGAAACGTTCCTGCAGTAAAGCCGCTGCTCGTTCTCGCGTGAAACCCTCCTCCACGAGATCCGCCAACCCCTCGCGAAAGTGACTTTCGAGTTCAGCCCGGACATCCCGCTTTTCCGATGGCCAAAGGCGTGTGTGGCGGATCACGTCCTCGATCAAACGGCACAAAGTCTGGGGTAACGGCTCCATGGCAACATTCTGTCCTGCGTTTTGTCCTGCGTTTCCGTTTTGCACAGGCGTCCCATCCTCCCGTTTTCGATCCACCTTAAATACCCGCATCGGCCCATCGACCTTGGGCTGGGCCGGCCACCAATTGCGACATGCCGCGGACCAGTGCCTCCCATTGCGACAAATCGCGTTCGAGACGCTTCTTACCCTTGTCGGTCAGGTGGTAATACTTGCGATCCCGGCCATTGTCTGCCGCCTGCCACTTCCCCTCGATCAGGCCCTGGGACTCCAGGTTGTACAGCAATGGATAGAGCGTGCTCTGCCCCAACCGGAGCACGTCGGCCGACTGCTTGGCCACCTCCGTCACCAATTCGTACCCATACATGGCCCGCCGATTCAGCAGTTTCAGCACCGCCAGAGGCAGGACGCCCTTGAGCAGCTCCCGTTCGATTTGCATGGTTCGGTCTCCTATACTATGCACTACATAGTATGCCGCACATACTAGAGCCGTCAAATGTTTTTCTCGGTTTTTTGCAGCGAAACCCGGATAGGTCGTGTTTCACGGCAAATGCTGCACTCGCTGTATGTCGCCACGATCGCGTCGAATATTCCACGATGTGGGGGTTAACAAGTCCACTCGCCCTCCTGAACACCCGATAATTTTTGTAGACGCTCGATTTGGAGAATTCCATGCCTTCGTTACTGGGCAAACTATTGCGACGAACAACCGATGAGGTTGCCATCCGTACCGGCTGGGCTCAGCGGTGTTTCGCTTCGCAGCACAACAAGATTCGCGTCCTGACGTATCACGGCTTGATCCCTGACGCGTTGGCATGTCGGGCTTGGGTACCCTCGCATTACGTAACCGTGTCGCGTTTCGAACGGCAAATGGCTCTGCTGGCCCGATACGGGCCCATCGTGCCGTTGGGTGAAGCCATCGAACGCATGCGAAACGGCGATCCAGCCCAGCCGCCAATGGTGTGTGTTACGTTCGATGATGGAACCGCCGACAATGTCGAGCTAGCTTTGCCCATCTTGGAGAGATACGGCCACCGGGCCACATTCTTTTTGACGACCGGCCTCATTGACCGTGATGAGATGCTGCCGAATGATACTATCCGACTGCTTGCAAATGCATACCGACAAGGTCGTCTAAACGGTGACGTCAACTCTATCGGCAAGCGATTGTTTACCGAGCCAGGATTCAACAAGCGAGTTAGTGCGTTTACGTATCGACGGGAATTGGAAGACTTGTGGAAACACTATAGCCATATCGTCGATCCCGATGCTATTCGCGCTTTGCGCATGATGAATTGGGATGAAGCACGCACGCTGTACGAAGCCGGTATGGAGATCGGCGCACACACGGTCAATCACGTGATTCTCGCACACGAAGATCGCCCATCGCGGTGGTGTGAAATTGCCGACTCAATCGAACGGGTACGTGAAGAAATCGGTCAAGAACGTGTGCCGTTTTCTTATCCCAACGGTGAAGCTGGCGACTACGACTTCAGAGACACGGATATCATGGCATCGCTGGAAGTACCCTATGCCGTCACGCAGCGGCCGGGATGGAACGACCGAACAACGCCCATCCATGAACTAAGGCGTAGCTGCATTGGCCTTCACTGTAGCGACCAAACGGTTTTAGCCCACCTATTTGGCTTGTATGACAACAAACTCGAAAGCTATGTAAAGCGGTCAGCATGAGAATCGGTATACTCGCATCACCGGATAACCGTATCACGGATTATTATCTAGGTAATCAGCTGATCCGCAATTTTGACGTGCCGGTTGTTCTTATTCAAAGCCCCGCAATTCGGACTCGGAGGGGACGCTGGTTTAAGGCGGCTCGCCGCATGATATCTCGCGGCCCTACAGGAACCCTTCTTGCCCTTCGTAATCGTCGCTACGAGCAGGTCCGACAGCGTGAGTTCTCAATATATTTGTCACGTTACTTTGATGCGCTCGGCGAATATGGTGGCTACGACTCCGGACCGGAAATCATCGAAGTGGATGACGTGCACGCTGCAGACTCAATCCGGATCCTTAAAGATTGCGGTGTAACTTTGTTGTTCCAAAACGGTGCCGGTATCATCCGTCGCTCATTGATAGATTTTGCGGAGGACGGGCTTCTTAACGTACACCATGGTTATTTGCCATACATTCGAGGTTGCCATTCAATTGCTTGGGGGCTACTAGAGAACCGCATGGAGTGGATCGGGGTTTCCGTGCACTTGATCGACGAGGGCATTGACACGGGGCCGATTCTCAAGCGTAAGCACTTGCCCGTGCAACCCGATGGTACTTATGCGTCATTGTTTTGCGAAGCAACCGTGTTGGGTGGGCAACTGTTAACCGAAGCGGTGGCCGATCTGTCTGAGGGTGACTCGAAAAGTATCCCTCATCATGGCCAAGGCACCTACCGCCCAGCGATGACCAAAAAACAATGGGAAATGCTTAGTGATAGGAGAAATCGCCTCAGTCGTCCAACTCTCGTTCGCGAAGTATGTCGCCGATCGTGTTAGCGACGCGCTGGATCATGGTTTTGCGCAGCTCGTTGACCTCAGGTGGTAAATCGTTCTCGCGAATGAAGAAGGCAACCGACAAATCGTCCTCGCCCGGCAACGTGATCTGACCCACAATCGCGTTGGTGCGAAGCGCCTGGACCGTCGCCTGGGCGGTAACATTGGCTTGACTACTCCCCAAAACCGGCGTCAGCACACTTGCGACAATGCGAATACCGTCCGATTCAATGACGTAATTGAGCCCCGTTTCACCAACGATAACTTCCAACGCCTGACGAATGGTCAGATTCTCCGCTTTCATGGAAAAGCGGTTGGCTTTTGCCGGTGGCAAAGACGCGAGCACCGCCGGTTCCATGTGCAAGAGCACGCCGGCTCGAGCGGCCAAATCCAAAAGAACATCTCTCAGATTTTTTTTCACATAGTGGCAGGAAATCCGCCGGTTCAAAAGCTTTTCGATTTGCCGGGTCTTACTCAGAATGACCACAGCTTTGCCGTAGGGGTGCCAAATCCAACCGTAGAGGTCGCAGGCCTGCTGCAGAACGGTTGCGGCCGGGCCGGCACCCACGGACGCTGCAAGTCGATACAAGATTTTTCGATTTTCTTCCGCGTCGTGTGCGGGAGAATCCCTAAATTGAAACCGAAGACTGTTGGCGAGTTCCTTGCTCCACTTTTTACTATGCAGCTTTTCGAGCGTTGCCAACTCATCCCATGTGGCCCGGCGCGCGATGCGCCGAAGGGATCGCGTGGGTTCGATGACAACACATTCGTGTGTGCATCTAAATTTCAATCCGAGCGGACGCAGTAGCGCATACAGACTTTCGCGAAGAGGTCGCCTTTGAATCGTCGCACTGAGTTCCGTTTTGGAACCGTACGGCAACAAGGAAAGCGTTCCTTTCGCTATTTTGATGGGGATGCCGGTATTCTTAGACAACTGCCGAATGGCCTTTTCGATGGGGACGTTGTCCAAATGGAGATCCGTTTTTCGATCGAGCGTCTGAGCAATCAGAACCCTTGCGGCATCTTGCTCGCGCGCCAAGGTCGAAGCGGTAGCCGGTCGTGTCGCAAGCGCCTTACCGGCTTTGGCCTGTGGGGAAGAGGTTGGATTCTTTTGATCCGCAGCGAGTACCGCCATCGCATGAAACGCGATGAGGGTACCCATACTTCCGATCAAGAATCTGCGATGGAGTCGTCTTACAAGCGGCATCATATGCTCCTGTCGTTTCAGTCTATTTTCGCTGCAAACCTAAGGCGAGCCGCCTTTTTATGCCCGCAACCCAAGCGTTTCAGCCGTCGGAAACATGCGCCCCAAATGCACGCATCTTCCGCCGTAAGAATCTAATGTGAACATCCGTTCGCCCAAAGCTAGAGCGGCGGCGCTTCGGCCAACACCTCCTGATACGAGACACTTTGCGACGTTCGCAAGAAAAAATACCGCGATGGCTGGTTGCTCCGGGCCTCGTCCTCTTGGCGAACATATTCTGCCAGATTTGCCGACCGCGTGAAACGGACTTGGGCTTTGTGCATCAACTCATCATCCTCTTGGCCAACGCGATGAATGCGAACCACAAGATCGTCGGAACCCGGCGATCGGTCTGCACGAATGGCATGGCTGGCTTCAGCCCATTCGCCAGAAGCTGGCAACTCGCTATCTGCAGGTGACGGAATAACAGCAACCTGGTTTGGTGTGGCGGAATCAGATGGCGTCCCCTCTCTGTGCACAAACAGCGGTTGAACCCAAATCAGTAGAACAATCCCTGCCGCGACCGCCAGGGGCACACCCACCTGTAACCAACTTGGAAAACGTATGAGGCGACGTTTCGCCTGCTGATCGGACACCGCTCGCATCACGTTTGCGCGCAACTGAGCGTAATCCACTGAAGGTTGATCCGACTTACATTCAGTGAGTAAGTGGTCCAGACGCTCCAGCGACGTGAATGTTTCCCGCAATCCGGGCTCTGCTTCAAGCCGTTCGCGCCACGACGAGGCTTCGTTCGCCGGCAAGTCATCATCAAGCAAACGGTTCAACGAAAACTCGTCGTTTTCAGGAATCGGACGTCTTGTTCGTTCTTTCGTCATACTTCTACCGTCGATCTTCTTCCACTATATGAATTCGATGCAAACGATTGGCGGCTCTTCTCGCCCATCGTTTCGTTCAGCCTGAAATTTGGTCTCCCAATATTTCCCGCAATCGTTTGCGTGCCTGAAACACATGCCATTTCACGCTTTCCACACTGCACTGAAGCAATTCGGCAATGTCCTTCTGCGCCCAATCCTCCATGGTGAACAATACAAGCGCGAGCCGCTGCCGATCAGGCAACGCGTTCAAGGCCGCTCGAAGCGCCTCGTTCAATTCTCGTCCTTGCGCCTGGCGATCGGGGTCTACGGAAGTGACCACCGGAGGCCCGTTGCCGCTGGCTACGCTGCCGGTGCCCCGTTGTTCATCCAGCGTGACGATCGTTCCGGAACGTCGTGACCGTCGTGCATTCAACGACAGATTGCTGACAATCCGGAGCAACCAAGGCCCAAACCGGCTGGGATCACTCAGCCGGTCGAGCGAGCGATAAGCTCGGAGCATGGCGTCCTGGACAATCTCCATCGCGTCATGCGAGTTGCCGAGCAACCGATACGCCGTCGCAATGGCCCGACGCTCGTAGGTTTCCACCAGCCGACCGAAGGCGTCCTGATCACCAGCCAAGGCCGCCTGAACCCAAGCAGCGTCTCGCTGGCCTGCTTCATCCGTAAAAAGCGGCTGGTTTGCTCGCCTCATAGGTATAGACACCGCGGCCGGAAAACGGTTAGATGCGCAAGATAATAGTCTGGCCAGCGGAAGGTACCGCCTCGGACAGCGGTGTGTCAACGCTTGCGTAACACAGGGCTCCGATCAGATAATAGCGTATCTATTACTCCAAAAAAGGCCGTAAGGTGCTGCAAATGAAACACTTATGCACAGTATCGCCCCTGTGCGACTACCTGCGGGCAGCTCGGCAAGCCGGCAAACGCATCGGATTCGTCCCGACGATGGGGGCGATCCACGAAGGGCACCGTTCGCTGATACGAGCGGCCCGCGCCAACTGCGACGAGGTGGTCGTCTCCATCTTCGTCAATCCCACCCAATTTGCCCCGGGGGAGGACTACGAGGCCTACCCCAGGCCCCTCGAGGCTGACTTGGCGGCTTGCCAGGCGGAGGGCGTGGACGTGGTCTTCTGTCCAGGTACCGACGAGATGTACCCGCCAGGGTCAGCGACCAGCGTGTCGGTGACGGGGTTGACCGAGGCACTCTGTGGGGCTCACAGGTCCGGGCACTTTGTCGGCGTCACCACAGTCGTGGCGAAGCTGTTCAATATCGTGCAGCCGGATGTCGCCTATTTTGGACAGAAAGATGCCCAACAGGCTATCGTGATCCAGCGTATGACGCGCGATTTGCGGTGGCCGATCGAAATTGTCGTCTGCCCTACGGTCCGCGAGGCCGACGGCTTGGCCCTGTCGAGTCGGAACCGTTACTTGACGGCCCAACAACGCAAGCAAGCCACCTGCCTTAGTACCACCCTCAATTGGGCGAAGGACCAGATTGAGGCCGGTCAGCACGATACCGCGGCATTACTAGCTGAGATGCAACGCAAAATTGAGGTGGCCGGCCCCTGCACCATCGACTATATCGAGATTGTGGATGCGGCGAACCTGGCCCCCCAACCGTCCGCGGAAGGCCCTTGCCTCATTGCCCTTGCCGTTCGCATCGGTAAGAGTCGATTGATCGACAACCTTCTGGTGGACGCGACACCAACCAACCGTTAGTATTGCCTTGTCGCTTAGCAATACCTTGGAGCAGCAAACCTGATCGATGATTCCTACTGTTTTTACGATTCCCTGGCTCAATATTCCGATCCGCGGCTACGGCCTGATGCTCATGATCGGCTTCCTGGCCGCTACGTGGTGGGCGGCTCGCCGAGCAGCCCGCGTCAAGTGTGATCCGGATCTCATCATCAACATGGGCTTCGTGGCACTGATCGCCGCCGTGGTCGGGGCTCGCGTTTTCTATGTCTTGCATTACTGGGAAAGGAACTTCGCCGATCGAGGCTTGCTGGCGGTTTTCGACATCACCGAAGGCGGCATGGAGTTCTATGGCGGTTTCATCGGCGCGTTCATTGCCGTGGTCACGTTCTTGTGGTTCAAGGGGGTCTCGCTCCGGCTCTACCTGGACATTATGGTTCCGTCGGTCATGCTCGGCATGGGCATCGCCCGCATCGGCTGTTTTCTCAACGGCTGTTGCTGGGGCGCCCCCTGCATGACGGAACTGCCGTGGGCCGTACGTTTCCCTTACGCTAGTCCCGCGACCTATCGACAATGGGAGGAAAGGCAAGTTACGCTTCCCGCCGAACTGATTTACGTGATGGCGGATGGACGAGGAACGCTGCTCCATCGCGATTGGCTCGCACTCAATTTAAAACGATTGGCCAAGACGGAGAATGCCTACGATGAGGCGGTCTCTACCCTGCAACAGGCCAAGAAGGGTAACGTGGACAGCCAAACGCTCGGCCGGCTCACCCAAAAGGTGACCAAGGCCCAAAAACGGCGAGATAAGGAACGCCAAGACAAAGAAACACAGCTGGTCACGTTTCATGAACGGATGTTCAAAACAACCCACGAACATCTTTGGGATCTCGCGCAGGATGCTCGCTACGCCTCGATAGCGGTCCACCCATCGCAGCTTTATGCCTCGGCAGGTGGCGCGACGCTAGCAATCCTGTTAAATGCCTATTTCTACCGACGCAAACGCCACGGCATGGTACTCGGCGTATTCTTGCTGCTCTATCCTTTCATGCGTGTGATCGAAGAGGTCATTCGAATCGACAACCCGCGCGACACCGCTGGTTTAACCATCTCCCAGTTTGTCAGTCTGGTGCTTTTCACGTCAGGATGTATATACATCTATATCATTCACCGCTTACCACGGCGCTCTCCCAAAGCCGTGCCGTTTGTCCCACCTTGGGATGAGCCAACGCCGCCCAAAAAACAAAAGAAAAAACAGTGAGCGGATGAAAGTTGAATGGCGCATGCAACGCCGATGGTCCACGTGCGCTTATCCGATCAAGCTGAAGTGACTTCAGTAGTTAATCCACCCGAACTCGCGATAGAGCACATGCAACCAAGAACGAGCCGGCCACGGAAGATGAAAGCCATAACCCACTGTCATGACAGAAACAGCCAGGAGTAAATAGCAGAACGCACGCCCCGTCCGTGATTTTTCAAACAGGTGCACGCCGCATGGCAGAAAAAGCAGCCAAAGGGGAATGATCCAGAAAAGCCAACGAAAGCCCTGACACGCCCCCCCGTAGTTGTGTGTTTTGAAGGTGTAGAGTGTCATCACCGCCACCGAAAGCAACAGCACAAAACCCGCCAAGAGCCTTCGACCAGCGACTTGGGCGAACAGGTGCCTGACCATGCCGGCAAGACTGAGAAGAAACACCGGGGTCAGCGAGAAGAAACCGTGATGACCGACAAGCATATGGGTGAGATAAATGTGTTTGGGTTCATCAAGCGCATCGGTCCCGCCGGGTTTTCGCCAGTAGCTTCCTTCGTAGTCATAAGCGCCACCCGGCTGGTTGACCTGTGTATACGCAGGCGTCAGTTCGCCCGTCACTTGGTAGTTGGCGTACAAGCCCACAAAGGCGAGAACGAGCGCCAACGGCAAGCCGATCAGGAGCGTGCGTTTCACATCTTTGATGACCAGTACAACAAACAAGCTAATCGCCAACAAGCCAGAGGGCAGTTCGGTCCCGGCCGTAAAGGCGGCAAAGAAGCCCGACAACGCGAACCAATACCATTCACGCCGACCGTCGTACCCAATGCGCAAAGCGGCATGCAATGCAAAAAATCCCGTACAAGCCGCGATCGTGTGGTTGTTGAGCGTCATACTCCACGGCGTCAGATACGTCGCCAACGCTGCCGTTGCCATGCAGAAATGACGACAGAACGGCGAATCCGTCAGTCGATACAAGTGCCCGCGAAGCAACCAGAGCATGATCACCAAAGGAATGACCTGCACGAGGATCAACGTCGTGCGCATCACGAACCAAGGATTGTTCTTGAGCGTCTGGCCTGTAACACCCTGAACAACCCACACGACGCCCGCTAGGCAGGTCGGCAACAACGGCGGCTTGCTCGAGTAGAACTTGCCGTCTAATTGGATCATGTCGATGCACTTCAATAACGGCATGTCCGCCGGTCGGCGGTAATACAGGTCGCCGATCTTGTACCATGTCTCCTTTTGTTCCAGCGTTAGTTTCTCAGCCGATTGGCCACGAACCCGCGCCCAGGCAGGTTTAGCGCTCGGGACATATTCGTAGGTGCCGTACTCGAGGAGGTAATAGACCGTATTCCATCG